>ERZ1106922.121-NODE-121-length-40560-cov-9.860511_pt1 | contig 40560 bp, 28 predicted proteins | sample MGYA00403656_ERZ1106922 | MGnify/ENA primary metagenome ERZ1106922 (study PRJEB35170, sample SAMEA104062453) | human gut metagenome | biome: human gut; feature: human-associated habitat; material: faeces | place: Denmark | collected 2012-10-12 ... | reverse complement strand
GCTACGCCCGCTTCCGAGAACGTGCCTTTCCATCCGAAAATCTCGCGGTTTCGCTGCGAATTCCGTTATTCGTTGCGTATGTGCGCAGAAACTTAAAACGAAGTGCCGCGCGGGAGCGCGGTCATCATAAGAGCCGTCCCCTGAGGCAGGGGAAGGCGGCGAGCACGAAGCGTAAGCGGCTGCGAGCCGGAAGGGGTTGAAGCCTGTACGTCGGATAAGCATGATATAACGGTCAAGTTCGTACACTTACCTGACCTCAACCCCTATCGCCCCCCATACGGGGCACTGCCCTCCTGCCGCAGTGGGCAGCGTTTCGGACTTACTGCCGCTCGTAAATTATTAAATATTCCGCGGGCAGCGCGGACAATATGAAAGCCCGCCCTGATATCTTCGTGTTCGCCGCCATAAGCGGCTCGGCTGAGCGGGGGGGGGCTCCGGGGCTCGCTTCGCGCCCGCACATATCGCCCGGCGCAACGTATTCGATATGCGCTCCGGAAGTTAGTATGATTTCTCGGGGTGCATATCGCAAATGCATGGCAGTCAAAAAGCGGACCGTTTTTACGGTCCGCTTTTCGGCGTATGGTTTTGAGTCGTTTATCAGACCTTCTCGTGCTTGCCGTAGTAAGCGTTGAGATACATCTGCTTGATCTCGCTCATGAGCGGGTAACGAGGGTTCGCGCCCGTGCACTGGTCGTCGAATGCCTGCTCGGTCATCGCGTCGAGGCGTGCGAGGAAATCCTGCTCGTCGGGCACATAGTCTTTGATGGTGGGCTTGATGCCGATCCTGACTTTGAGCTCGTCGATGGCTTTGATGAGGTTCTCCACCTTCTCCTCGTCCGTCTTGCCTTTAAGACCGAGGAAGTCGGCGACTTCGGCGTAGCGGGCGAGGGTGTGAGGATGATCGTACTGAGGGAAGGTACCCATCTTTGCGGGCTGCTCGGCGGAGTTGAAGCGGATGACTTCGTCTATCATCAGCGCGTTTGCGATACCGTGAGGTATGTGGTGGAACGCGCCCAGCTTGTGAGCCATCGAGTGGCATACGCCGAGGAACGCGTTCGCGAACGCCATACCTGCCATCGTGGCTGCATGAGCCATCTTCTCGCGGGCGACGGGGTCGTTCGCGCCGTTTTCGTAAGCGCGGGGGAGATACTCGAAGATCACCTTGAGCGCGCGGAGCGCGATACCGTCGGTGAAGTCGGTAGCCATCGTGGAAGCGTACGCTTCGAGAGCGTGGGTCACCGCGTCGATACCCGAAGCGCTCGTAAGGCCCTTAGGCGCGTTCATCATCATGTCCGCATCGATGATAGCCATGTTGGGCATGAGCTCATAGTCGGCAAGGGGATACTTGACGCCCGTCTTCTCGTCGGTGATGACCGCGAACGGCGTGACTTCCGAACCGGTACCCGCGGAGGTGGGGATAGCCACGAAGAAGGCTTTCTCGCCCATCTTGGGGAAGGTGTATACGCGCTTGCGGATATCGATGAAGCGCATAGCCATATCGAGGAAGTCTGCCTCGGGATGCTCGTAAAGCACCCACATGATCTTGCCCGCGTCCATAGCCGAGCCGCCGCCGATAGCGATGATGCAGTCGGGCTTGAACTCGTACATCTGCTTCACGCCTTCGCGTGCGCATGCGAGCGTGGGGTCGGGCGCGACGTCCGAGAACGTCGTGTGCATGATGCCCATTTCTTCCAGCTTCTTTTCGATGGGCTTGGTGTAACCGTTATTGTAAAGGAAGCTGTCCGTAACGATGAACGCCTTCTTCTTGCCCATGACGGTGCCGAGCTCGTCGAGAGCGACGGGCAGGCAGCCTTTCTTGAAGTATACTTTCTGAGGTGCTCTGAACCACAGCATATTTTCTCTCCTTTCCGCAACGGTCTTGATATTCATAAGGTGTTTGACGCCGACGTTCTCGGACACGCTGTTGCCGCCCCAGCTGCCGCATCCCAGCGTGAGGGAAGGGGTGAGCTTGAAGTTGTACAGGTCGCCGATACCGCCCTGCGAGGAAGGAGTATTCACGAGCACGCGGCAGGTCTTCATCCTCTCGGAGAATTCCGCGAGCTTCTCTTTCTCGGTCACCGCGTTGAGATAAATGGAGGAGGTATGTCCGTAACCGCCGTCCGCGATGAGGTGCTCAGCCTTGTCGAAAGCGTCCCGGATGTTCTTCGCCTTGTACATTGCGAGAACGGGGGAGAGCTTCTCGTGAGCGAATTCTTCGGAAATATCCACGCTCTCCACTTCGCCGATGAGCACCTTCGTGCTCTCGGGAACGTCCACGCCCGCGAGCTTGGCTATCGTGTGCGCCTTCTGACCGACTATCTTCGCGTTGAGAGCGCCGTTGATGATGATGGTCTTTCTTACCTTATCCAGCTCGTCGCCTTTGAGGAAGTAGCAGTTTCTGTAAGCGAATTCCTTCTTGACGGCGTCGTACACGTTCTTGTGGACGATGACGGACTGTTCGGACGCGCAGATCATGCCGTTATCGAACGTCTTGGAGTGGATGATGGAGTTGACCGCGAGTATGATGTCCGCGGTGTCGTCGATGATCGCCGGGGTGTTGCCCGCGCCGACGCCGAGAGCGGGCTTACCGCTGGAGTACGCCGACTTGACCATGCCCGGACCGCCCGTCGCGAGGATGACGTCCGCTTCCTTCATGAGAAGGTTGGTCATTTCCAGCGAAGGGATGTCTATCCAGCCGATGATGCCCTCGGGAGCGCCCGCTTCCACGGCAGCCTCGAGAACTATCTTCGCGGCTTCCGTCGTGCACTTCTTGGCGCGGGGGTGAGGGGATATGATTATACCGTTACGCGTTTTGAGGCTGATGAGCGTTTTGAATATGGCGGTGGACGTAGGGTTGGTCGTGGGGATGACCGCGGCGACCACGCCGAGCGGCTCCGCGACCTTCTTTATGCCGAACGCCTTGTCCTCTTCGATCACGCCGCAGGTCTTGGTATGCTTGTACGCATTGTAAATGTACTCGGCGGCGTAGTTGTTCTTGATGACCTTGTCTTCGACGACGCCCATGCCCGTCTCCTCGACTGCCATCTTGGCAAGAGGGATCCTCGCCTTGTTCGCGGCGATCGCGGCGGCTTTGAAGATCTTGTCCACCTGTTCCTGCGTGTAGGTAGCGAATTTGCGCTGAGCGGCTCTTACTCTCGCAAGAGCTTCTTCCAGCTTCTCTACGCTATCGACGATAGGATAGTTTGCCTGTTTCATGTTGAATGAACCTCCGAAAATTATCTTAACCCTTGTAAAAAAGTGTTTAACCTGTTTTAAGTGCGGCGAGCGCTTTGACCACGGCTCCCACCGTGCTTTCCGCGTCGCCCGTTTCCGTTATCCGTATATCGGCGTACCGTTCGTAGTAGGGAGCGCGTTCTTCCGCGAGCTGCGCGAGCGTCTCTCCCTCGCGCATGACCACGCCCCTCGTCTTTATCCCCGTCAGCCGCTTTTCCAGCTCGCGGAGGGGAACGTCGAGATAAACGACCACGCCGTCCGTTTTTAATTTTTCCATGCCGCGTTCGCAGAACACCGCGCTGCCTCCCGTGGCGATGACCGCGTCCGTCTCTTTGACGGAGAGGAGAGCGGCTTCTTCGATCTCCTTAAAGCGCTCCGCCCCGAACGCCGCAAGTAAGTCCGCGAGCTTCATGCCCGCCGCCTGCTGTATTATAAGGTCGGTATCCGTGAAGCTCTTGCCGAGGGTCTTTGCGAGCAGCACGCCTATCGTGCTCTTGCCCGCGCCCGGCATGCCGATGAGGATGACGTTCATCTCGCGGCTCCGTTCTCGCTCAAGTGCTTGGAGAGCACCGCGAGGGAAGAGGCGAGGTTCTCGTTCTCCACCAGCACCTCGGGAGGTACTTTGAGCACGGTGGGAGCGAAGTTCCATATCGCGGTGACGCCGCAGCTCACCAGCTTGTCGCATGCGTCCTGCGCGCCCGCCGCAGGCACGGTTATTATGCCCAGCTTTGCGCCGCGGTCTTCGCATACCTTTTTCAGCTCGCTCATGGGGAGCACGGTCTTGTCGCCGGCTTTCGTTCCCGCGACCGCGTCCGAAGCGTCGAACGCCGCGACTATCTCCAGCCCGTAATCGGAAAATCCGTTGTAGCTGAGCAGCGCTCTTCCGAGGTTGCCCGCGCCGATGAGCACCGCGGGCGTGCGGTCGTTGCAGCCGAGATAGTCCTCGAGGTCGACGATTAGTTCTTCGGTCACGTATCCTTTCTTGGGGCGCCCGTTGCCGCTCACCGAACCGAGATCCTTGCGAACCTGAACGTCGCCGGCGCCCAGCGCCTCGGCAAGCATCGTCGCGGATATCGTCGGCGTCTCGCTCTTTACCGATTTTAAGTAATGCAGGTACAGCGGCAGCCGCCTCAGCGTTTGTATGGATACGTTTTTAGCTTTCATCTCGCCCTCCTTTCGGACTCGACCTAAGTATAGTATATCGCGCGGAGATTGTCAAATAAATTTCACGGTATCGATAAAATTTTATTTATTATTTTTCGGAAGAGGTTTTACGCCCGGCGGAGCGGGGAACGGCGGTGCGGGATAAGCCCGCGGAATGACGCCGAAAAATTACCGAAGAGGTATATTTCTGCGCCGCGCTCGCTTTCGGGCGAGTGAGGAACGATGAAAATTTTGTGCGGGGGGGGGGTAGTTTGACAATATACGCTTGAAAATATTGCCAAATATGCTATACAAGTTTTACATAATGACTGAATTGCGTTATAATTTCGGATATAATAGCAATATGAAAAAATACGTAGGGGACAAATTCAGGGAATGCAGACTTGCATGCGAGATGACGCAGAAGGACGTAGCCAAACGTCTCGGCGTTTCTCAGCCCGTTTATAACAGATACGAAAAAGGCATTTGCGAATGCACCTACCTGCAGCTTGCCCGGCTCTGCGACATATTCGACGTTTCCGCAGATTACATACTGGGCAGACGGGATTATTGAAGGATAGTCCTTCACGGGCGTTCGCCGTCCGCTTCGCGGCAACGTGCGGGCGGCGGGAACATCTTAAGGGTCGTTCCGTCCCGCACGCGCTGTCCGTTTCCGATCTTTCTCCGCCGCTTTCATATCCGGCGGGGCGGCGCGGTCTATCTTATCGCGGCTGCTTTTACCGAGCGTACCGTTCAGCCGCCGCCAATGCGCCTTGCCCGCAGCTCTCTTTGCCGCGGGTATTGTTTTTTTACGAGTTTTGAGCCGTGCCGTCAATAACGGCGGCGAACGATAATATAATGTTACCATGAAAAAGGTACTTGCGGCGGTGACGGTGAGCGTGGGGACGATGATAGGCGCGGGGTATGCGAGCGGCAGGGAAGTCGCGGCGTATTTCGGAGGCAGCCCCTCTTTCGTCGTGCCGCTTGCCTGCGGAGCGCTGATGTTCGCGCTCACGGCGGTGCTGCTCGGCGTGGGCGCGAGGACGAAAGGCACGCTGCCCGAGGTGAATAAAACGCTGTTCGGCAGAGCGGCTCCCGTCGCGGACTGCGCGATGACCGTCAACGCGGTGATAGTGCTTTCGGCGATGATGGCGGGGACGGACGGCGCGCTGTACGACATGACGGGCGTCGAGCTGCCTTACGGCGTCATGCTCTGTCTTGTCGGGATATTCGTCGTGCGCGGCGGTGCGAGAGGGCTGGACAAAGCGAACATCGCGATGGTGCCGTGCATAGCGGCGACGCTGGCTGCGGTGTGCGTGAGCGCGGGAATCGATCTTACCGCAGCGCCCTCTCTGCCCGAGCTGCCCGCGGCGTTCGCTTATGTGTCCATGAACCTGCTGCTCGGGGCGGGCGTGCTCGTGACGCGGCGGGGCATGACGCGAAGGGAAGTGCTCGCGGCGAGCGGTATAAGCGCCGCCGTGATAACCGCGCTGCTCGCGCTCATCTGCGGAGCGCTGCCCTTCGCGCCCGAGGCGGATATGCCCCTGCTCGTGCTCGCTTCGCGCACCCGCGTCGGCTACGCGCTGTACGCGGTGTGCCTGCTCTGCTCCATATTCACCACGATGATAGGCGCGCTCGTCACCGTCCGCGGCGCGGGCGAGAAAAAGGGAAAGGGCAGCGAGTACATGCTCGCCGCCGCTTTCTTCGGCAGTCTGATCTCCGTATTCGGCTTCGGAGATATCGTGAATAAGTCATATCCCGTTATCGGGGCGCTCGGATGCGTTTACCTTATCCGCTGCGCGGCGTTTCTTGCGCCTTCCCGCAAGCAGTTTTTCCGCAAGCGCGACCGCGCCGTACATCAGCGCGGCGAGCACGCACAGAGTCACCGTAGCGGTCATGACGAGGTCGGTATCGAACACCTGCCCGCCGTATACGATGAGGTAGCCCAGCCCCGCGCCCGAAACGAGGTATTCGCCCATGATCGTGCCCACCCAGCTGAGTCCCACGTTTATCTTGAGCACGGAGAGCAGCGTGGGCAGGGCGGAAGGCAGCACGGCGTACCGCAGCATCTGCAGCCTGCTCGCGCCCATGGAACGGAGCAGCAGCAGTTTATCCGGGGCGGTGGAGCGTAATCCTTCGAGGACCGAGATGATTGTTACGATCACGCAGATCAGCACCGCCATGAGCACGATAGCCTTCGAGCCCGATCCCACCCAGATTATGAGCAGCGGTCCGAGCGCGATCTTGGGCAGGGCGTTGAGCACTACGAGGTAGGGTTCGGATATCCTGCGCGCGAGCGGCGACAGCCACAGCAGCACGGCTATCACGCACCCGACTGCCATGGATACGGTAAAGCCGATGACACATTCGAGGAGCGTCACGCCTATGTGGTACATAAACCCGTCCGTCATGAGCTCCGCGAATGTCCGCACTATGCGCGAAGGCGAGCTCATGAAGAACGCGTCCATGACGCCGACCGCCGTCAGCAGTTCCCACAGCCCTATGAGAGCTACGAGCACGAGCAGCTGCCAAAGCCGCACGAGCGCCTTGCCGCGCTTTACTCCGAGAAGGTATTTTTCGTGCGGGGAGAGCGGCTGCCCGCGCGCTTTTTTCTTTTGCTTTTCCTGCCTGTCGTCTTTCGTCATGAGCGTACTCCTTTTATCTTTCGCGCAGCAGCCTCCAGATCTCCTCGCAAAGTTCGTTCGTGCGCGCCGCCGCCCGCCGTCTTGCGGGGCTGCCGAGTATATCCACGGTCACCGCCGCCCGCACCTCGGCGGGACGGGGAGAAAGCACGATCACGCGGTCGCCCATGCACACCGCTTCGGGTATGTCGTGGGTGACGAGCAGCGTGGTCACGCCCTCTTCGGCGATGATCGCGCGCACGTCCTCGGCTACGTCCGAGCGCGTCTGGAAGTCCAGCGCGCCGAACGGTTCGTCGAGCAGCAGCAGTTTGGGGCGGAACGCGAGCGTGCGCACGAGCGCCGCCCTTTGCCTCATCCCGCCCGACAGCCGCGTGGGGTACGAGTCCGCGAACTCCCCGAGCCCGTATTTGTCTATGAGCGACATCGCGTAAGCGCGCGTCTCGTCCGTCAGCTTCTTCTGCACTTTGAGCCCGAGCAGGGTATTCGCGGAGACCGTGAGCCACTCGAACAGCGTGTCGCGCTGCAGCATGTATCCCGCCTCTCCGTTCGGCGCGCCCACCGGTCTGCCGTCGAGCAGTACCGTGCCGGCGGTGGGTCTCAGCAGTCCCGCGACGACGGAGAGTATGGTCGTCTTGCCGCAGCCCGACGGGCCGACGATGGACAGGAATTCGCCCCTGCGGGCGGAGAAGGAGACGTTTTTAAGCGCCTCCGTCTCGCCCTCCGCGGTATGGTAGGACAGAGCGACTCCGTCCAGCGTCAGCATTTCGTTCATCCCTTTGCGATCTCCTCGGCGAGCGAATTGTCTACGATGTCCGCAAACGACACCTCTTCATCCAGCTCGCCGGCGTTTTTCATAATGTCCTGCAGACGGTCGAGAGACTCTTCCGTCATCACGGGAGAGGAGCACCATGCGTCTATGGCGAGGTAGCTCTCCACAGCAGTGGCGAGAGATTCTTCGCTCGTTCCGTCGAAGGAGGGCGCGAGGGACTTCGCCACTTCCGCGGGCGTGGATTCGCACATGAACTCATAGCCTTCGCGCACGGCGGAGAGGAAGGCTTTCGCGGTATCGCGCTCTTCTTCGAGATAACTGCCGAGCGCGCAGAACGCCGTGTAAGGCACTTCGCCGCTCTCTTCGCCCACGCTGGCGACGATGTATCCGCGCCCCGTCTCCTCGAATTCGGAAGCCGTCGGCTCGAATAGCGTCGTATAGTCAACGCTGTCGTCCGCCTCGAACACGCTGCCCATCATGTTGAACGCTACCTCCGTGTTTATCGTGCAGTTCACCCCGTCGTACAATCCGTAACCGTTCATGATGTATTGCATCGTCATCGCGGGCACTCCGCCCACGCGCCCCGCGAGCACATGTTTGCCTTCGAGATCGCTCCACTCGAAGGTGTCCGCCTCGTCGACCTTGGATACGAGGAAGGATCCGTCGCGTTTCGTGAGCTGCCCGAACACCACGGGAGCGTTCTTCATCTCGGACGCGTATATCACGCCTTCGGGACCCATCAGTCCGATGTCCGCGCTGCCGCTCACGAGCGCCGCCGTCACTTTATCCGTGCCGCCCGCGTTGGTGAGAGTCACTTCCAGCCCGCGCTCCTCGAAGTACCCGTTGTTCAGCGCAACGTACAGCGGCGCGTAGAACACCGAGTGCGTCACTTCGCAAAGGTCTATGCGCGTCTTTCCGTCGCCGCAGCCGCTCGCACCCGCGAGCGCGGCTATAGCCAGCGCCGTTGCCGCGAAAACCGCGGCGATAGTCTTTTTCATTCCGTTTCGTCTCCTTGGGAAATGTCCGTATACCGCATTCTATGCGCAGAACGCCGTCCGCGTTCATGCAGTGTGATGTTTCGGTATCGAAAAAGTGATAGAAATAACACAATACCGCATTATTATAACGCGTGACAGCCGAACGGGCGCATGATATAATGATAATATCGATCGGGTAGTCCGACGTACGGACAACACGGACGAATATTTTATTAGGAGGATGAAGTAATGAACAAAACTAAGAGAGCGGCGTTCGTCATCGCGGCGATCGTGCTGTGCGCGGCTGCGGTCTTATCCGCGGCGGTATTTACGGCTTGCGGCGCGAAGGGGTATTTTGTTGAGCCCGAGAAAGCCGTTTACCTTACGCGTGCGGGAAAACTGACCGCGCTCGACGGCTATACCGTGCGCAGCGGTTCGGGAAGGACTCGCATAGTGGTCAAAGAAGGTACGGGTACGGAGGAGGATGAATACGGTCTGTACGACTTTTTCGCAGGCAAGTTCGTGGTTTCGCCGTCGTCCGACGAGATCGATAGCGAAAACGGTGTGTTCGTCCGTGCGACGGAAGGAACGGACGGCACCGTGACTTACGAAGCGTATACCGCAACTCAGCGCATAGGCGGGAGTGACGAAATGCCCGATGTCGTTTCCGTTTCCCGCACGCATACCCGCGCGGATATAGGCAGCGATACGTATTTCGTCGACAGAGAAACGGGCGCTTTCGAGAAGGCGGAAAATCCGCTTGCGAAATATATCGCGACCGGCGCCGAGTACGAAACGGATAAATACCTGATCGCGGAAAGCAGCGAGTCAAACGTGTACGACTATTACGACGCGGATACGTTCGAATACATACGCACGACGGACGCGGCGTGCGGAATGCCGTTGGAGTGCGACGATCTCAAAACTTTCGTTCTGTCGAACGGCGATATCGCGGCGCAGGCGACGGTCGAAGTCCCCGCGGATTCCGAAAACATCGACGTGTATGAATACGGCGCCGCTTGCGATATCGTAACGCATATCATAGACGCAGGCAGCGGCAAACATAAGAATAAGGACGTAAGTTTTGTCATAAAAAATGTGCGAAATTCCGCATTGATCAGTTCGTTCGATAAATTGTGGGATTGCGACAATATCGCTTCGGTCACGCTTATAGACGAAGATACGCTCTCGCCCGGCAGCAAAACGCTCGTAGCGCTCGGCAACGGTCTCGGTGTAGATTACGACTTCTCCGAGTTTGCGGGCGTGAACGTGCCCGACAGTAGCGTTATTTATTACCTCGGCGGCGATAAGATCGTTATAGGCTACGACCTTTACGACGGCAGCGGAAAACTTCTTGCGAGCGATATAGAGCCGCTGGGTGACGGGTATTTCGGTAAGGCGTTCGGCAACACGATCAAAGTATACGGCTCGGACCTCGAAGAGGTGTACTCCCGCGATGTTGCGGAGAACGGCATACCCGACTTCTGCGTGTTCGGCGATAGACTTGTCGTTGTCGAGAAGTCTTCGTCGGGTACCTGCAACGTCCGCGTGGTCGGCGGTTCTTCGATGAGCGTCGATACTTTCGGCGGAACGTATATGAACGCGTACGGCGTATTTACCGCGACCGGCTCCGACGGGAAATACATGCTTTGCTCGATAGGCGAAGGCGGCGGCATAAATACGCTCGTAACGTCCGACGACGCGATCTCGATAAACGGATCGTATACCGACGAAAACGGCGAGTTCGCGGGTCTTATCGTTACCTCCGGCACGGCGATATATGCAGTGACCGAGGTGTAAGGAGGCGGATATGAAAACGAAAAGGAAGATCTTCGGGGCGGTATGCGCCGCGGCTCTTGCGCTCATTCTTGCCGCCGCTGTGTGCGCGATGACCGCGTGCGGAGGAGCGACGGGCGTTTTTGCCGAACCCGCGTACGAATATTACGTCAACGCCAAGCAGTCGTCCGTGCTCGCAGGCAGCGAACTTGCCGCCGCGCAGGATTCGACTGCTATAATGAAAAAGACGGAAGGCGATGAGATAAAATACGCGCTTTACTCGTTCGCTTCCGATTCGCTCGTCGTTCCGTTCGGCGACGGCGAGATAGTGTATAACGACGAGTTCGGCTTGTACACCCGCACGAACGCGGACGGCGGCTTGTCATTATACGGCGTCCGCGGCTATATCTGCGACGCGGAGAGCGCTTCGGACATACAAACGGTAGTGAACGGAAAAATAGTCCGCGCGGATATCGGCGGCGGAGCTTATAAATATATAGACGTCGTCGGCGGCGGAGTGACGGACGTCAAAGAAGGGCTCAAAGCCATCGCATCTTCGTCGGGCGGCGACGGATATGTTACGGAGGACTATATCGTCATTCCGCAGTCGTCGTATACCGTGGACGTATACGACCGCGATACGTTCGTACTCGAGCATTCGGTCGATATATCCGCGGCAGTTCCTACCTCGGGCGCAGCGGGTCAAATGATTGAGTACCTCGGTAACGGGGATATCCTGCTGCAATATATGATCGAGGTACCGTCTTCGGCGGATCACGATTTCATTACGGAAGGCTCGTTCTGCGCATTGCGCACTTATGTCGTCGACATCTCGGGCGGCAAGCTCAAAGAGTACGATACCGATTTCATTATAGAGGGCGTACTGAATACTTATACGAGCGACGGGTTTTCCGAAACGTACTCGTGCGACAATCTGGCGGCGGTATACTTCATAGAGGACGGATATCTCTCTTCTCCCGTCGTTGCGGAAATGAGCAACTCGCTCGGGATAGGGACGGATCTTACGGAAATGTTCGGCGATGGGGCTTACTCGCTGGTCCCCGTCGATGACGGCAAATTCTACGACCCCGCAAACGACCGTATCTGCGACGGGAAGGGCAAAACTCTCGCCGCGGGCGTCGAGCTGTGCGGCACGCGTTTCTTTGCCAAGTATAAGGGCGCCGATTCGATATACGTTTACGATATGCGCACGATGGAGAGCATAAACGCCGACGGCTTTGACATGACGGACGGATTCCGCTTCTACGGCGACGTTGCTCTCATCCAAACGGAGCGCGACGGCGAAGACGGCTATATGACGTACAATGCGCGCACGAGCGAGATGAGCGGCTTTACCGCGGGCACGGTGTATTCCGCAGACTTTGGAGGCGACGGCACGTTCACCGTCTTAAAAGACGGCGAGTACTCGCTCATGGGCGCATGCGCGGACGGCTCGGGCGTGAAGACCCTCGTGGCGGGCTCCGAGCAGGCGTTCGATCCCTATACGTTCTCGTGGGAAGGCGATGACGGCGCGGAGCGCACGGGTCTTCTCGTGTACGCCGTGATCGAAGGAAAGACCGTATGTTACCGCGTCACCGCATAACGTGAGCGGTTTACGGCAGGCGTGGCGCGCAAGGGAAACAGCCGGAAAGCGCGCTCATTTGCAGTGCACTACCCGAGGTCGGCACCGGGTATGGTCAAAGTGTAAAGATATGATGAGCGGAGAGCGCAAAAACGCGCCCTCCGCTTTTTTATTGCGGCGGGCGCGTCAAATACTTGCATTCGCGCGGTTTCGGTGGTATAATCATATATTATGAACAAGACTTTCGACCCCAAAGAATTCGAGACGAAGCTCTACGACAAGTGGAAGGAAAAGAAATATTTCGCGGCGTATGTTAATAAGGATAAGACGCCGTTCACCATAATGATGCCGCCGCCCAACATCACGGGACAGCTGCATATCGGGCATGCTCTTACGATGACCGTGCAGGACTCCATAGTGCGTTACAAGCGCATGCGCGGTTACGAAACGCTGTGGCTCCCGGGCACCGATCACGCGTCGATAGCCACCGAAGTGAAGATCGTGGACAAGATGGCGGAGGAAGGTCTCACCAAAGAGCAGGTGGGTCGCGAAGAGTTCCTGCGCCGCGCTTTCGAGTGGAAGGATAAGTACGGCGGGCGCATCGTCGAGCAGCTCGGTCGTCTCGGCGCATCCTGCGATTGGGATCGTCTTGCGTTCACGATGGACGAAAAACTCTCCCGCGCAGTCAAAGAGACGTTCGTGCGCTATTACGAAAAGGGCTGGATATACCACGGCGCGCGCATAGTCAATCTCTGCCCTCACTGCAAAACGGCTATATCCGACGCGGAAGTGGAATACGAGACCGAAGAGGGAAGCCTGTGGTACATACGTTACCCGGCGGCGGACGGCGGCGAGGGCATAGTCGTCGCCACCACGCGCCCCGAGACCCTTCTCGGCGATATGGCGGTTGCGGTCAACCCCAAGGACAAGCGTTACGCTTCTCTCATAGGCAAGACGCTTTCTCTGCCGCTCACCGACAGGCAGATACCCGTCATCGCGGACGAGTACGTGGACAAGTCCTTCGGTACGGGCGCTGTGAAGATCACACCCGCGCACGACCCCAACGATTTCGAAGTGGGTCTGCGCCACGGGCTGGAAGTCATGCGCGTGATGGACGACACCGGTCACATGAACGACAAAGCGGGCAAGTACGCGGGCATGGACAGATACGACGCCCGCCGCGCGATGGTCGCCGACCTCGAGGCGCTCGGACTGCTCGTGAAGATAGAGCCGCACGTACATAACGTGGGGCACTGCCACAGGTGCCATTCCGCGATAGAGCCCATCGTCTCCAAACAGTGGTTCGTGAAGATGAAGGAGCTCGCGCAGCCGGCTATAGATATAGTAAAGAGCAGAGGGGTGCGCTATATCCCCAGGCGTTTCGAGAAGAATTATCTCTATTGGATGGAGAACATCCGCGACTGGTGCATATCCCGTCAGCTCTGGTGGGGACACCGCATACCCGTGTTCTACTGCGACGCGTGCGGCGGAGAATTCGTCAGCCGCGAGGATCTCAAAGTCTGCCCCAAGTGCGGCGCGCCCGTGCGTCAGGACGAGGACGTGCTCGACACCTGGTTCTCCAGCGCGCTCTGGCCGTTCTCCACGCTGGGCTGGCCGGAAAAGACGCCCGATCTCGAATACTTCTATCCGACGGACGTGCTCGTGACCGCTTACGACATCATCACCTTCTGGGTGGCGAGGATGATATATTCGGGGCTGGAATTCATGGGCGAAAAGCCGTTCTCGGATGTGCTCATCCACGGTCTCGTGCGCGACGCGCAGGGGCGCAAGCTCTCCAAATCCCTCGGCAACGGCATCGACCCGCTGGAGATCATCGACGAAGCGGGCGCCGACGTGCTGCGTATCTCGCTCATCAGCGGCGTATCCGCGGGCGGCGACATCAAGTATTCGGATAAAAAGCAGGAGAGCTTCCGCAACTTCATGAACAAGATATGGAACGCCGCGCGTTTCGTGCTCATGAACGTCGGGGAGACGAAGATCCTGCCGATAGAAGAGGTGAAACTCACTCTCGCCGACAAGTGGATAATCACGCGGCTGAACAAGACGATAGCCGAAGTGACGCGTTACATGGAGCGTTACGAAGTGGGTCTCGCAGCCAACAAACTGTACGACTTTATATGGAGCGAGTTCTGCGACTGGTACATCGAACTTTCCAAAGTGTCGCTGTATTCGTCGGACGATAAGAAAAAACAGTACACGCTGTCCGTTCTCGTGCGCGTGCTGCGCGATATACTCAAACTCGCGCACCCCGTCATCCCGTTCATCACGGACGAGATATACCTCAATCTTCCCGAAGAGGCGAGAGACGCCGAGGACATCATGATATCCGCGTACCCCGACGCCAAGGCGCTGAAAAGCTACAACAAGGACGCCCGCGCCATGGAGACGGTCATGGACGCGATACGCGCCGTGCGCGCGCTGCGCGCGGAAACGGGGGTCAAGCCCTCGGTGCGCACCGAGCTGTACGTGCACACGTCGCCCGAAGCGAAGGGCATAATCGGAAAGGCGAGCGAGTACCTTGTCAAGCTCGCGTCGGGCACGAGCGTCATCGAAACGGAAAGCAAGCCTGACGGCTGCACCGCGCTCGTCACTTCGCTCGGCGAGATATACATCCCGATGGGCGAGCTCATGGATTACGATAAGGAGCTCGAACGCCTCGGCGGCGAGCTGGAACGCGCAAAAGGCGAGCTGGAGCGCGCCAACGCCAAACTCGCCAACGCGAATTTCGTCGCAAAAGCGCCCAAAGCGCTGGTAGACGGCGAACGCGAAAAGACGGTGAGATTCGCCGAACGCATTGCGGCTCTTACGGCGAAGATAAAAGAGATAGAAGCCGCGGCGGGCAGATAAACGATGGTAGAGCGTATAGCGTGCGGCGGCGTGAACTGCTATATAGTAGGCGTTCCGGGAGCATGCACGCTCGTCGATACCGCGACGGAGAAGTACTCCGAACGTCTCCGCGCCCGAGCGGAAGAGCTGGGCGTGCGCGTGATAGTCATCACGCACTGCCACTACGATCATGCGGGCGGCGCGGCAAAGCTCTCCTCTTCTCTTGGCGTGCCCATAGCAATGCACCCCGCGGATATCCCGCTCATGACCGATCCCGGCTGCTTCCGTATGCGGGCGGACACGCTTTCGGGGCGCATAATGCTGCGTATGCGCGGCAGGCACCCCCGCCGCAAAGTGACGCCCTTTTCGCCGACGATAGACCCGAGCGGAGGATTGGACTTCGCCGCTTACGGCGGAGCGGGCGAGGCGGTCATGCTCCCGGGGCACACTCCGGGGTCTATAGGAGTGCTTTACGACGGCTGCCTCATCGCGGGCGACGCGGTATACAACATCTTCGCCCCCTGCCGCTCCAAGTTCTATTGCGACGGGGACGAAGCGGGTTACTCATACCGCCGTATCCTCGCTGACGACCGCGTCTCGGTCGTCTATCCCGGTCACGGACGACCGATCGTCCTCAATAAAAACAAACCGATGCTCACGCCCGTTACGGAATGATATCCGCAGCGGGCGGTCTTCATGTCGCATCGTCACGCCGGATCGCCCGCGTAATAGCGTGCGTTATTTCGGTAATTCCGTGCGATGAGTGTTGATTATTTGCCGTCGATCGTGCTATAATGATTTTGTATACAAAGCAAAGGGAGAAAATACGATGCGCGTAGCGATAGTGGAAGACGACGAAGGAGAAGTGCGCGAGCTGAAAGCGCTTTTCGAAAGGTACGGGCGGCAGCACGGCGAAGACATCACGATAAGCGCTTACGGCGACGCGGTGAATTTTCTCACCGATTACCGCCCCGATTACGATCTCGTGCTGCTGGATATAGAAATGCCGCTCATGGACGGTATGACCGCCGCGGGCAAGTTGCGCGAGCTCGATCCGTATGTGATATTGGTATTCGTGACCAATATGCGGCAGTATGCCGTTGCGGGGTATTCGGTGAACGCGCTGGACTTTATGGTCAAGCCGGTAACGTGGTTCGATTTCGAGCGTCTCATGAACAAGGTCAGGCGGGCGGTGGAAGCGGGCGAGAACAGGGACGTGACGGTATCCGGCGGCGGCGTGCTCAAACGGATACCGTCGTCGCGCATAAAGTATGTCGAGATATATCGTCACAAACTTACGGTGCATACGGAATTCGGGGATATAGAAACATGGGGAAGTCTTGCGGATATAGAGGAGCAGGTGCCCGCGGATTCTTTCGCAAAGCCGAAGAACTGCTATCTCGTGAACCTCAAATTCGTAGACGGTGTGGAAAAAGAGGATGTGATCGTCGGCAGCGAACGTCTTAAAATATCCCACATCAGGCGCAAGGAGTTCATGGAGGCTCTCATGCGTTACCTCGGCAGGAGGAGATAGGATATGTTCGAGTTCTCTTCGCCGCTGTTCTGGTATAAGCTGGTATTTACGGCGGAGCTTCTCATAGCGGAGGCTCTCGCTACTTATACGCTCGCGCGGCGGCGGCATTTCGCGCTGCGCGCGGTCCTTTCCGCCGCGGTCGTTTTTGCCGCGGCTTTTTTGTACCCGGTGGCGTTCGGGAACGCCGTATTCAACGCTTTGTTCAATTCGGTGATGTTCCTTACGCTGTTTGCGCTGACGGTGCTTGCTCTCAAATGCTGTTACAACGAAAAATTCGTTACGCTCGTGTTTTGCTGCGTGATAGCTTACACGACGCAGCACATAGCGTATTCCACTTACAATTTCCTTATAAACGTATTCGATATAGGCAATTTCAACATTTACGGCTCCGCGTCCGGGGATGTGAACGATTTCAGCGCGCTTGCGGTCCCGGTATATCTCGGGGTCTACGGCTTTGCCTATTGGTTCGTATGGGCGTTCGTCGAGCACAAACTGCGCGAGCAGGAGAAACTGATCGTGAACGTGCCGTTGCTTTTCTGTTTTGCGGGCATACTCGCGGTAGACGTCGTTCTCAATGCGTTCGTGACGGCGAATGCGGGAGAAGAGGCGGATATCGTAAGCACCGCGGTAGTTTACGTTTACAGCGTCATGTCGTGTTCGTTCGCGCTCGGGATGCTGTATTCCGTGCTCGGCAAGCGGCTGGCTGAAAGCGAGCTTGAAACGGTGGAAGAACTGTGGCGGCAGGATAAGAAGAATTACGAACTCAGCCGCGAGAATATAGAACAGATCAATATAAAGTGTCACGACCTTAAACACCAGATACGTCGGTTGGGCGCGGACGGCGGCAGGGTGAGCGGCGAATACCTCAAAGGTCTGGAAGCGGCGGTGAACATATACGATACGTCCGTAAAAACGGGCAATCCCGCGCTCGACCTGCTCATCGCGGAAAACAGCATATATATGGCAAAATACGGCATACGGCTCTCCGCGATGGTGGACGGCGAGGCGCTGTCGTTCATGAGCGAATCGGATATATACTCGCTTTTCGGCAATGCTCTGCGCAACGCGTTCGAGGCGTTGGTCGCGGAGCCGGACAAGGATAAGCGCGTCGTGCACATGCGGGTGAGAAAAGCCGCCGGGATGCTTGCGATAGACGTGGAAAACAGCTGCGGCGAAGTGCGGTTCGGAGAGGACGGGCTCCCCGTCACGGATAAGAGCGGCGCGGAACACGGCTACGGCATGCGCAGCATGCGGCTGATCGCGCAGAAGTACGGAGGCAGCCTGAACGCCTTCGTAGAAGACGGGATGTTCTGTCTCGGCATATTTTTGCCGCTGCCGAAGTCGAACGGGGAACGAAATAAGTCATACGGAGAAAGACCTCTTTCAATTTCCGGGGATAAATGCTATCATTCGGGCGACGGCGGGGAAAGCCATACCTCGCCGAATAACGAAAAAGGAGAAATGATAGCAATGGCAGAAGGAAAAAAGAAGATGAGCAACCGACGGTTCATCACGATAATCGCCATAGCGATGGCGCTGCTTCTCGCGGTCATGCTCACGGTGACTATCGTCATGAACTATTTTTCGCAGACGATGGACGCTTATCTCGGGCGCGGCGCGAGATCGGTGACCAACGTAGAAGGCGCGGAGGACTGGGACACCGATTATTACGAGCAGAAGTACGAGACGAGCCCCGAAGCCCGCGACGCGGCGGCGAAAGTGGCGGCAAAGATATCCGACAACGGCATAGTGCTGCTCAAAAACGACGGATGTCTGCCTCTGGCAAAGACGACGCGCGTGACCCCCATGGGTTACAGATACCTCGATCCCATTTACGGCGGATCGGGTTCGGGCAACGTCAACTCCACCGAGGATTACGTCGTAACGCCCGAAGAGGGAGTGGCTGCCGTGTTCGGTGACATCAACAACGCCGTAGCCACGGCAATGAAAGAAGCGGAAGACGAGCTCGAAGCCGCAAATCCCGTGAACGGTGCGGACGGCGGCTCGGATAACTACAGCGGCGCACGCACGTCCGTTCCCGAATATCCCGAAGCGGTATACGAGGGCGTGGCGAATACCATGAAAGACACCGTGGGTCTCGTGTATATCGGCAGAGTGGGCGGCGAAGGCGGCGACCTGTGCGCGACGGAATACGACGACGGCACCGTCCACGAGCTGGCTCTCACTGCGCGTGAAAGGGCGCTCCTCGAGCTGGCGAAGAAGAACTGCTCCGAAGTCATAGTCATACTCGATACTTCCAACGCGATGCAGGTGCCCGAGCTCGAAGACGACGAAAAGATAGGCGCGATACTCGAGATCGGCGGTCCCGGATGCAGCGGTTTCGGTTCGCTGGGGCGTATCCTCGTCGGCGACGTGAACCCTTCGGGCAGGCTGGTGGATACATGGGCGGCGGATTTCACGAAAGATCCCGTCTACGTCAATTTCGATAAATCCATAACGAACAACGTATCCGACGGCATCATGAACTACACGAACGCCATCCACACTTATCAGACGCCCGACGGAGTCACCGTGAACTACAACATACCTTTCCGCGAGTACGAGGAAGGCGTGTACATGGGGTACCGCTATTACGAGACGGCGGCTTCGCTCGGATACTTTACGTCCGACGATCTGCCCGACGGCGTGACGGATCCGTACTACAACCGCGAAAACGGCGTGGTATATCCGTTCGGCTTCGGACTGTCTTACACGACGTTCACGCAGGAGATAACGGATATGGACGTTTCCGAGGCGGATAACAGGCTCACCGTTACCGTGGAAGTCGTAAATACCGGCGATAAGGACGGGCGCGACACCGTGCAGCTCTATTACAGCGCACCGTATACCGACTTCGACGTGACCAACATGATAGAAAAACCGTCCGTCGTTCTCGGCGAATATGCGAAAACGGGAGTCCTCAAAGCCGACGGCGGCAAAGAGACCGTCACCATCGAACTCGCTCTCGACGAAATGGCGTCCTATTGCTTCACGCGTAAAAACGGAGACGGTACGACGGGCGCTTACGTCCTCGAGGGCGGCAAGTACGGCGTGTCGATCCGTAGCGATTCTCATACCGTGATAGACAGCGACGAGTTCGAGATTAGCGAGACCGTTTGGTACGATAACGATAACATCCGTCCTTCCGAGATCGCGGCGCAGTCCGCGCTGGACGCAAAAGGCGAGCCTCTCGGCTATCCCGCCGCGGGTCCGGACGCCGAGTTCACGGCGGCTACGAACAAGTACGAAAAGTCCAATGCCTATATGACGGACGATTCGATATCCGAAGCGACTATACTTTCGCGCAGCAATTGGGAGGCGACTCAGCCTACCGGAGCGACGGACGCCGACAGGATGGCTTCCGAAGAGGTCGTCGAATGGATGGAATGGAATGCGGGCGCATTCGATTACGAGACGGACGAAGTTCTCGGCAACGTGAGCGGCAGTCTCGCATACAAGGCGGATAAGCCCGTTTCCGGCGCGGATAACAAACTTACGCTCGCCGATATGCGCGGACTCGATTACTACGACGACAACTGGGATATCCTTCTCGATCAGCTCGATTACACCGATACCGACGAACTCAAGCTGGCATTGTTCATGGGCGGCTATACCACCGGCGAGGTAACGACGATAGGCAAACCGCTCACCGTGGACAGAGACGGTCCTCAGGGACTTACTCAGTCGAGCAACGACGGCAGCAGCTGGCTGGGCAACGTGTGCGCATATCCTTCCGAAGTCGTGCTCGCGCAGACGTGGGATCGCGATCTCGCGTACGAATACGGTTATTCGGTAGGGCAGGAAGCGCTCACAAACGGAACCAACGGCTGGTACGCTCCCGGCGTGAACATGCACCGTTCGCCGTTTGCGGGACGTAACTTCGAGTACTTCTCCGAAGACCCGATAGTTACCGGCATAATGGGTACTGCGGTCGTATCCGGCGCGGGCGACTGCGGCGTGTACTGCGCGTTCAAGCATTTCGCTCTCAACGACCAGGAGGCGCAGCGCCAGCCCGACAGGTCTTTCGACATAACGGTATGGGCTACCGAGCAGGCGATAAGAGAGATATACCTCAAACCCGGCGAAATGATGGTCAAGAATGCCCGTAAGACGATAAAGTATATCGCCGACGATGAAGGCAATATCGCGACCAAGACCATGCGCGCCGCAGACGCGATCATGGTGGGAGACGCTTCTCCGGGCGGCGAGTACACCGGTTATTCGTATGCGCTCCTTAACGGCATCATCCGCGGCGAGTGGGGATTCCAGGGCTTTATGATCACGGATATGCACGTTCCTTACGAGAACGAGTGCGATAAGCTCGTGCGCGCCGGCTGCGACGTGCTCATGACGATGACTTACCTCAGTAAGTTCTCTGTGAGCGATACGCAGTCCGCTACCGGGCAGTGGGCGCTTAGGAATGCGATAAAGAACGTCAGCTTCACCGTCGTCAATTCCAACGCCATGCAGGGAGCGGCTCCCGGCGCGATCATAACTTACGCGATGTCGCCGTGGGCTGTCGGGCTGCTTATCGGGGATATCGTGATAGGTCTGCTCATAGTCGCGGGTGCGGTATGGATCGTCCTTCGCGTAAGGGACAGCAAAAAGAACCCCGAAAAGTATAAGGGCACCGAAAAGATATAAAATGCGTTCGCGCATATAACGTCGCGGGCGGGAGAGCTTGTTCTCCCGCCCGTGTGTTTTTTGCCGCCGCGTCTTGATTTCGCCCGAGAGGTATGGTATAATACACATATGACCTATTGCATTTCGGACATACACGGATATTACGGGCAGTTCTGCCGATTGCTCGATAAGATAAAGTTCGGCGGGGGAGACAGGCTGTTCGTCGTCGGCGACGTCATAGACAAGGGGCCGGAGAGCGTGCGCCTCGCGAAACTGCTCTTTTCCGTGCCGAACGTCACGTGTATCGCGGGCAATCACGAGTACGACTTTATGAAGTACTACCGCGCGCTCATGCGAGAGACGGAAGATTACGACTATGTCCTTACCAAACTGCGGGCGTATTTTCCCGACGGCGATCTGCTCGATTGGGACGTCGCCGACGACATAGACAACCTGCCGTTTTATGCGGAAACGGACGACTTTATATGCGTACACGCCGGCGTGCCGCTCGCTCCCGACGGGAAACTTTTTCCGCTCGGCGATGTGACCTGCGAGCAGTTCGTCTACGACCGCCGTTTCAAAGAGCCGAACGTGCTGCCCAAGGGCGGCAAGTGCGTGTTTTTCGGTCACACCCCCGTGCGGTACCTGACGGGGCGTGACGAGATATTGCGCTATCTCCGCCCGGGAGCCGACCCGCGCAGCACGAATGTAACGGACTACATCAAAGTACACCTCGACACGGGCGTTCCGCAGGGCGGCGCTCTCAGCTGTATCGCCGTAGACGATATGCGCCCGATATATGTGAGATAGGCTAACGAAAACGGCTTTCCTTTTCGGAAAAGCCGTTTTCGTATGCCCGATGTATGGCTTAAAAGATCGCAATGCGGATGAGAAAAAGCAGAGCGAGGTGGGCGGGATAGAATATGTAGAAAAAGTATTTGAGCGGCAGGTCGCCGCGTCTGCCCGAATACAGCGCGAGAACGGGAAGGGATAACAGGCAATAGAACTGTATCCCGCCCGATTCGAAGGACACCGCGATCAGCCCGAGCGCGAAACATACCACGGCGAGCGCGTGGCAGTACAGCTCGGAGAATGCTCCCGTAAAACCGTAAGAACGGAAGTCGAGCAGCCTCACGGTGACGGGCAGAAGCACTCCCGACAGTCCGTAATCGACGCGAACGGGAGAGAACAGACATACGTATACGGCAAGTGCAAGCGAAAGCGCAAGCGCTGCGGACAGCAGCGCCGAGTTTCTGCCGTCCCTTGCGAAAACCGATTTTTTGAGCATATCGATCGAGTATATCACGGGACAGGCAAGCGCGAAACTTATGAGTATATCGCCGCACGGCGCGTCGTCAGCCGCCGACATCACCGCGGAAGTGCATACGCCCATGCAAAGCAGCGTCAGAAAATGCCGCAGCTTGTGCCGCGTATAAAAACATCCCTCGGCGAACATAAACGAAAACAGCGGCATGGCGAGCCGTCCTATCATGCGTAGCGCGACGACATCCGGCAGCAAGATCATGCCGATATGGTCGGCGAGCATGAGCGAGCATGCGATCAGCTTGATCGCGTTCCCGCTGAGCGCTCCGATATACCCTTGTTTTTCTTCCGCCATACGTTTATCTTATCATGTCCGTCCGTTCCGCGTCAAGCCGTTTTCTTGCGCGCGAAACGTGCGCTTGCGGTCAGGCGCAAAACCAGGCATGATTTCGGATGAGAAGGCGCGGTTTTCGGAGCGGATCTTGCGTGATACCAACGAAGCCCTATGCGGTTTGCGCTTCTCGCAAACATTAGTATTTGGTTAAAAGCTCATGAAAAAACAAAAAATATCTTGACTACCGCGGGTGAAAAATAGTAAAATGAACTTGCTGATATCTGTGACTTATGATAAAAGCGGCGTCTGCCGCGAAGGAGAGGGATTTGGCACTCGAAGAAAGACCTAAGGTAAAGCTCAAACGGCGCAATTGCGCGGGCTTTGTCATAAGCGTTATACTGTTCGTGGTATTCATCGGTGCGCTCGTGGGCGGATCGATATTTGCCGTGAATTACGGCTCGAATATTTTCAAAGAAACTTTCGGTTTTGCGATAAGCGACGTCATCGATTGTTTCAACGATCTCGGCGACGCAAAAAGAGAGGATATAGTAACCAATCCTTACGACAAGAATGACGCGGGCGCGTTTTACTCTTCGCTCAATGCCTCGCTCTATCTCAAAGACGGCATGATAGACAAAGGGTTTGTGGACGACGTCGTGGACGCGGCTGTCCCCGCGACTTCCGACGGACCTCAGACTTCCGACGAGCCTCAGACTTCGGCACACGTTTCCGCGTCCGCGGATGTGACGGAAGGCGGAGCGGAAGAGGATAAAGAAGAAACGGAGACCGATCTCGCCTCCGTTCTTACGGGCATACTCAGACGCGAGAATTTCGACGCGGATAAGCTCGCTTCGTACAACGTTGCGGAAGGGTCGGGAGCGGACGCTCCCATGACCGACCGTCAGATGGCGGCGTTCCTGGACGACTATCTTCTCTCTTCGGGCAAGATAGACGAGTTGGTCGATCTTTCGGAGATCGCAGAGGAGCCTGCCGTTTCCGAGGCCCTCGACGGCGTAAAGGTGAGCGAACTCATATCGCTCGACCAGGTGACGATAACGAAGGGGTCGGATATGTCCGAAGCGGACAAAACGGCTTACGGTGCCGAGGACGGCGACGTGTATATGGTGCTCACGATGTCGCTGGACGTCGGCAAGACCGTGCGCGACGTGCTTGCCGATATGAAGGTGGATATGGGCGATATGACGCTGAACTTCTCCGCGCTCGCCGATTCGGTCGCCGCGTCCCTTCCCGCCACGCTGTACTTCACCGCGGCGGCGGATATGTCTGACGCCGACGCCGGTATAAAGGTGAATATCAACCGCATGGCGCAGGAAGAGTGCAAGATGGGCTATCTTTCGGACGAGCTCAAAGCCGAATACGGCGAGCACATATCCAAGTTCGACCGTCTTTGCATCATCGTTAAAGCGTTCTCGGGACGCGACGTCCTCGAACTCATCAACGAATATTCTTCGGGCATCCTCGGGTACGTCTGCCGTTCGGACGATGCCGATACGGAATTCTGCCTGTCGGATATCATCGATCTCGGCAGCGTCAAGCCCGTCGAAGGCGGCGGAAACTCATTCACCGTCGACGCATACGGTCTGGTCGCGAAGATACTTTCGGACAGGCTGGGCAGCAATGCGACGGACGCGGATATCATAGCTCTCATGCAGACGATCATATGCACGGACGAGCTCGACGCTCTCATCCCGAACGAGCGCGTGGACGTGTACGTCAACGACAAAGCCGCTCTCGACAGAGCGATGGAATCCTGCGGCATAGCTTCCGTAGAGGATATAGATCTCGAACGCGACCTCAACCGCCTGAACGCCGCGGGGGCGGGAGTATTCACCGCCGATCCCGGGGTGGAAGTGCCCGCGGGCGCGGTGAACGTCTACTCGGGTCTGCTCGAGCGCGGCGTGTTCGACGCTTACGGCATAGAGGGTGCCGAGGATTACACGGCAGAGGACATCATCGCGATCATGCAGTCCGGCACGCTCACGGAAGAGCAGAAGGCGCTCCTCGAGCAGATACGGAATAAAGTGGAGCAGGGCGAGATAACGCAGGAGCCTCCCGTTTTCGAGATAACGGATAAGATGCTCGGTTCGGCGATACGCGACATGAGCGACGTGTTCGGCGAAGAGATAGCGAAGTACGGTTTCGCCGTGCATTCGGTGACGATAAATGAGAGCGGCGGCAAGACGTATGCGGATATAACGGCGAGCGTGACCGTCGCGGGACTTATGAACGGCGCGGACAGCTATTTCTCGGATATGTTGCCAAAGGCGATAGCGCTCACGCTGCGCACGGATATAACTCCGCACGCAGAGACTCGCGACGCGGCGAGCGTGGTGCGCTTCAACGGCGTTCACGAGAACGGCTCGGTGGCGCCGTTGCAGGGGCTGACCTGCGGCAGGCTGATCGAAGCACTCGAAAACATCGTGCCCGACCTCGATCTCGATTCCGTGCTTGCGGAGCTGTCGGGCAGCATAGGCGAAGTGCTGGACAATCTGGGCGGTAACTTCGGCGATTACGTATTCGTGCCGAGCGAAACGGCATGAGGCGGGAATGGTAATAGAGCGGCTGAAAATAACCGATTACAGGAATTACGCGTCTGCCGAGATATTTCCGGGCAGGGGCGTAAACCTGTTTATGGGGGATAACGCTCAGGGCAAGACCAACCTGCTCGAGAGCATCCGCCTGGCGAGCGTGGGACGGTCCGCCCGCACCACCCGCTGGCAGGAGCTCATACGCTGGGGAACGAAAGCCGCGACCGTGAACGTGCGCGTGCGTTCGGCGGCGGGCGCGGACGAAGTCACCGTGCGTCTGGACGGCAGCAAGCAGGTGCTCGTCAACGGATTCCCGATCGCGCGCATGGGCGAGCTCATGGGCGTGGTCAAGACCGTGCTGTTCACGCCCGACGAGCTGCGCATAGTCAAAGAAGGACCGGGCGAGCGGAGACGGTTCGCGGATATCGCGCTGTGCCAGCTCTCGCGCGGGTACTTTTACGCGCTCACGCGGTATAACCGCATACTCGCCCAGCGCAACAAGCTGCTCAAAGGCGACCCGACGGACGCCGAACTCACGGTGTGGGACATGCAGCTCGCGCGCGAGGGCGCGCGGGTGACGCGCACGAGGCGCAAATTCGTCGAGCGGCTGGCGGTCCTCGCGGAAGAAGTGCACAAGGATATCTCGGGCGGCGAAAAGCTGGAAGTGGGGTACGAGGGCGCTCCCGGCGACGAGCTCGGCGAGATAGAGACAGGGCTGCTCGCCTCTCTCGAAAAGAGCCGCTCCCGCGACAGGCAGTTCGCGGTCACTCACGTCGGTCCGCAGCGCGACGACCTTTCTATAAAGGCGGACGGTATAGACCTGCGCTCGTTCGGCTCGCAGGGTCAGCAGCGCAGCGCGGCTCTGTCGCTCAAGCTCGCGGAGATGGAACTTCTCGGACGGGAGGGCGGCGAGTACCCCGTGCTGCTGCTCGACGACGTGCTCAGCGAGCTGGACGAACGCCGCCAGTCCAAACTCATAGAAAAGATACGCTCGTACCAGACGGTGATAACGTGCACCCATCTTACGGCGGACGTGCGCGAAAAAATAGGAGAGGTAACGGAGTTCGCCGTGCGCGGCGGGACCGTGGAAATGCAAGGAGCAAGAAAGTGAAAGACGGTATTTTCAAGGTAGCGGCGGCGACGCCGCACATAAAGCCGGGCGATTGCGCCGGCAACGCGGATAAGATCATCGCGCTTATCGATCGGGCGGAAAAGGAAGGCGTGAGCGTGCTCGTTCTGCCCGAACTGTGCCTTACGGGTTACACGGCGGGCGACCTCTTTCTTCTCGACAGCCTTATCGGCGGCGCGGAAGAGCAGCTCGACCGCATCACGGACTTCACCGAAGGTAAGGACGTCGTCGTCGTTCTCGGCGCTCCCGCGATGATGCGCGGCAAGCTGTATTCGGCGGCGTTCGTCGTGCAGCGGGGAAGAGTGCTCGGCGTGGTGCCCAAGAAGCACGTCCCCAACTATTCGGAGTTCTACGAGGCTCGCATGTTCACCGCTTTTACGGGTGAAAACGATTTCGACGAAAAGCTGAACTGCCCCTTCGGCACTAAGCTGATATTCAAAGACAGGAGCGACATGCTCACTCTCGCCGCCGAGGTATGCGAAGACCTCTGGGTGCCGGACAGCCCTTCGACGGAGCACGCTCTCGCGGGCGCGCTCGTGATATGCAATCCGTCGGCGTCCGACGAGACGATAGCCAAAGCGGACTACCGCCGCTCGCTCGTTTCCATGCAGTCGGCAAAGCTGTGCGCGGCGTATGTGTACGCGGACGCGGGCAAGGGCGAATCGACGACGGACACGGTGTACGCCGGGCATAACCTCATCGCCGAGAACGGCAAAGTGCTTGCCGAGGGCGAGTTGTTCGCCGACGAGTTCATAGTCGCGGATATAGACGTGCAACACCTCGCGCACGACCGCCGCCGCATGACGAGCTTCTCCTGCGGCAGACGGGCGGGCTATGAGGAAGTGACTTTCGAGCTGAACGCGAAACAGACCGAACTTACGCGGAGACCGGATAAAAACCCATTCGTACCCGCCGTTAAAGGCGAGCTGGACAAGCGGGCGGAGGACATCCTTCGTTTGCAGACGGCGGGGCTCGCGGGGCGCTTGTCCAACTGCAATATCAAAAAATGCGTCGTGGGCGTGAGCGGAGGGCTGGACAGTACTCTCGCGCTCCTCGTCGCCGTGCGCGCCGCCGACAGCGTGGGACTGCCGCGCAAAAATGTCATAGCCGTCACGATGCCGTGCTTCGGCACGACGGGCAGGACGCGCCGTAACGCCGAAGCGATGAGCAAACTCCTCGGCACGGATTTCCGCGTCGTGGATATCGGCGAGAGCGTCAAACTCCACCTGCGCGATATCGGGCACGACGGCGTGACCACCGACGTAGCTTACGAGAACGCCCAGGCGCGCGAACGCACACAGGTGCTCTTCGATATAGCCAACATGCAGGGCGCGGTGCTCGTGGGCACGGGCGACCTTTCCGAGCTCGCCCTCGGCTGGTGTACGTACAACGGCGACCATATGAGCTCTTACGCGGTCAACGCGTCCATACCCAAAACGCTCGTGCGCCGTCTCGTCGCGTACGAAGCCGAACGTCTGCCCGCTCTCGGCGACGTATTGCGCGACGTGCTTGACACTCCCGTCAGTCCCGAGCTTCTTCCCACGGGCGGCGACGCCGTCGTCCAGCCTACCGAGGAGATCATCGGACCTTACGAACTGCACGACTTCTTTCTTTATCACCTGATACGATGGGGCTCTTCCGCCCGCAAGATACGCCGCCTCGCCCTTGCGGCATTCGACGGCGAGTACGACGAAAAGACGATAGACAAGTGGCTGGACGTGTTCTTCCGCCGTTTCTTCTCTTCCGCGTTCAAGCGCAACTGTCTGCCCGACGGCGCGAAGGTGGGCAGCGTGTCCCTCTCGCCGCGCGGCGACTGGCGCATGCCGTCCGACGCCGCGGTGATAAGATAAAAAGGCAAAACGCAATCGGGGCGGTGAAAACGACAATCGGGGCGGTGAGTATTAACGCACCGCGGCGTTTGTTGTATAATGAAAAGAACAAAATGGAGAAGATGAGGTATGCTGAAGGCGGCTATAGTGGAGGATGACGATAGGGCGGCTGCGGAGCTGAAGAGGTATCTGCGGCGGTATGCCGATGAGACGGGGGCAAAGATCGACGCGGACGTGTACGGCGACGCGCTGTCTTTTCTTGCCGCATACAGCGGGTACGATATCGTGTTCATGGATATCGAGCTGCCCGATTACGACGGCATGAGAGCCGCGAAAAAGCTGCGCGAGACGGATAAGACCGTGGTCATCGTATTCGTTACCAATATGCGCAGGTATGCGGTGGAAGGGTACGAAGTGGGCGCGCTCGATTTTATGATGAAGCCCGTCGGTTGGCAAAGTTTCCGCACGCTCATGGGCAAAGCTGAGAAAGTGGTATATTCTAACCGCGATGCAAAAGTTACCATCAAAACTTGGGGCGGCGGCATAAAACTGCTTGACGCCAAGGAGATATATTTCGTGGAAGTGACGCGGCACCATCTGGTGTTCCACACGGTTAGCGGCGATTACGATATGTACGGCGATCTCGTGAGCATGGAAAAAGTGCTGCCCGAGCGCTCTTTCGCGCGTTGCAACAGCTGTTATCTCGTCAATCTGCGCTATGTACGCGCGGTGGAAGGGGATACCGTGAATGTGTCGGGGTATGAGCTGAAGATCAGCCGTCCGAAGAAAAAGGAATTTTTACAGCGCATAGCGGGATATATAGGCGGAGGGATGGACATTGTTTGAGATCACCCCGCTTTTTATATATAAATTCGTGTTCGTAACGGAGATCGCCGTTGCGGAGACGCTTTTTGCGTTGCGCCTGCGCCGTCGCGCACGATTCCCGCTGCGTCTGGCGCTGTCGCTTGCAGGCGTGTATGTCGTAGCTTTGCTTTTTCCGGCGGTGATCCCCAATGCCGCATACGTTTCGCTGATGTTCGTCGTTCTGTTTGCATCGACGGTAGGGGCGCTGTGCGTATGTTTCAAAGAGAGCGTATGGGCTATATTGTTTTGCGCGGTAGCGTCGTATACGATACAACATCTCGCATGCCTGCTTTACGATCTGTTTATCGCGTTGTTTTTGTCGGACGTGTCTCTCGGTGCGTACGGTATGGAGATGGACGCGGAATTTACTCTGTGGAATCTTTTGCTGTATGTGATCGCGTATTTTCCCGTATATTACGTGGCATATTTTCTTTTCGCCCGTACTTTGGGGCGCAACGAAAATTTTGCGATAGGAAATGTTCCGCTGCTGCTCATCACGGGCGTGGTGTTGCTCGTGGACGTGGTTTTCGGGCTGGTCGTCAAATACGAATATCCGGCAGACGGCGGTACGCTTTTTCTTTGTATGTTCTACCTCTGTAATGCACTGTGCTGCGCCGTAGTGCTCGTGTTGCAATTCGGGCTGCTCGACAGGAAGAATCTGCGCTTCGAGCGTGACGTGCTCAATTCGTTGCTTGCCAAAGAGCGCGACAGGTTCGAACAGAGCAAACGCAATTACGAATTTCTCGGCGTCAAGTGTCACGATCTCCGGCACTGGATCAAAGCGGCGGAGCAGGGAGATTTCGATAAAAAAGCGTTGAGTGAAATGGAGAGCGCGGTCGCCAAATACGACGCGCTGCTGCGCACCGGGAATGCCGCGCTGGACATAATACTTTCCGAAAAATGCGAGAAGTGCGATGAAGCGCACGTCGCGTTCACATGTATCGCGGACGGTAAAAGCCTGGATTTCATGTCCGAAGCGGATATATATTCGCTTGTGGGAAATATGACCGAGAATGCGATAGAATACGTTTCCGCATTCGGGGAGGAAGACAAACGTTTCGTACGGCTCATGCTGCGTCGCAGCGGCGCATTCGTATCGCTGCGCACCGAGAATTACTTCGAGGGCGAGCTGAAACTGAAAAACGGTTTGCCGCAGACGACTAAAAACGGCGGTCTGCACGGATACGGTACGAAGAGCATGCGCATGATAACGGAGAAGTACGGCGGTACGCTGGATTTCTCCGCCGAGGACGGCATATTCGCCGTGACGGCTTTGTTTTTGCAAAAAGGGCGGTAAAATATTCATAATGGGCGGGAGATATTGAAAACCCGCTCTTTTCCTTTTATAATGGCGTCGGTACGGATGAGTACCGAAAAACATTAAAAGGAGAAAAGAAATGACAAACGAAAAAACAAAAATGAGCAATTTCAAGTTCCGGATAATACTTATCCCCATACTTGTGTTCCTGCTCATAGTAGCAGTGATCTTGAATGTCGCTTTCGCTGTTTTTGCGCCGACGCTCGATTCGCTGTTCGTGTCCACGACCATACTGTCCGATGTTCCCGATGCGGCAAAGGCGTTCGATGACAGTAAGGAAATGGCGAAAAAGATCCAGAACGAGGGCACGGTGCTGCTCAAAAACGAGGACGATCTGCTCCCGCTCGGCAGCAAAACGGACAAACTCAACTTCTTCGGCTGGGGTTCGTATGAACCCGTATACAGCGGTTACGGCTCGGGCGGTATGCGCCCGCAGACGGATATGACCCGTTTCACTACGCTCGTAGCGGCATTCGAAGCGGAAGGGTATGACGTGAACGACGAACTGATGACGGCGTACCGCGAGTTCTGCGACGAACGCGTCAATCCGGGCAACGTTACCAATCACAATTACAGCATATACGAGCTTCCCGCGGAAGAATACGAGTCGCTCATGACGAACGTCAAGGATTTTTCCGATTATGCGGTCATCACCATTTCCCGCGCGGGCGGCGAGGGCGACGATATCCCCATGCCCGGGCAGATGAACGATTCCAGCACGGATGTGGGACATTACGGCGTGCAGTACGGGCAGTCGGACACCAAGCATTACCTTGAACTGTCCGACGACGAAGAAGCCATGATCGACCTTGTGTGCGATAATTTCGATAACGTTATCGTGCTCGTCAATACGCTCAATCCCATGGAGCTCGGTTTTCTCGACGATCATGAGGAGATAAAAAGCGCGCTTTGGATAGGCGGTCCCGGAACGTCCGGCTTCGCTTCGGTTGCGGACATCGTAAAAGGCGACGTCAATCCTTCGGGCAGACTGACGGATACTTACGCTTACGACGCTATGAGCGCGCCGTCGTTCGACAACTTCGGGTATAAGACTTTCTACGACGAAGCGGACGTGCAGGGACCGCTCAATGCCACATTGCAGTTTGCTAACTATGTCGAGGGCATTTATGTGGGATATCGTTATTACGAAACGAGATACATGAACGACGAAGCGGCTTACAACGCCGCTGTACAGTATCCTTTCGGCTACGGCATGTCCTACACGACTTTCGAGCAGGAGCTCGGCGCATGCTATGAGCTCGGCGGGGAGATCGTCATGCCCGTTACCGTTACCAATACGGGCGATGTCGCGGGCAAAGACGTCGTTCAGGTATATGTGACCGCGCCTTATATCGAGGGCGGGATCGAAAAGCCTTATGTCGCTCTTGCGGGATTCGGTAAAACGGATATCATCGAGCCGGGTGACAGCGCGACCGTAAATATCATGATAGACGTCGAAGATCTCGCGTCTTACGACTACGCGGGCGAAGGTTGTTATGTCCTCGAAGAGGGAGACTACGAGCTCAAGCTCATGATAAACGCTCACGAGCCTTACGAGGGCGAGGTGTATACTTACCGCGTTTCCGAGACGATAGTATACGACGAGGATAATAAGCGTCCTTCCGACGGCGTCGCCGCAGTCAACCTTTTCGATTATGCCGATATAACCGAGGCGTCCGTCGAAGATAAGGATACCAAGCCGCTTTCCCGTAGCGATTGGGAAGGTACATGGCCTACCATGGACAGGTATGCCGACCTTGCGGAAAAGACCTGCTACGACAATAGAGGCGGCGAGCTCAACACGCATAAGAACGTACATACGGCGACGCCAACGCAGACTATAATCGATACGGTCACGGTCAACCCGCAGACGGAAGATAACAAAAAGCGCGTTCCCGATGCCGAGCTTGAATACGGCGTGCCTTTCCTTTACAGCGACTTCCCGTATGCCGATGCGGAAGCGGAGCACGAGTCGGATACGGTCACGCTCAAAGACATGTCCGTCGTTGAGTATTCGGGAGTGATCGACGGAGTAGATCAGGACGAAATTTGGATGAAGTTCGTGCTTCAGATGTCTTTCGACGAAATGATGGATCTCGTGTTCGATACCCAGGGTTACGGTTCGGGCGAGATCGAGTCGATAGGTAAGTCCGCGATGATAGACGTCGACGGTCCCGTAGGTGCGTCTTCATACCAGAACGGAGATTTCGAAGGCTGTCATTATCCGATATCCACTACCATAGCGGCGACGTGGAACGTTCCTCTCGTTACCGAGATGGGCGAGGTGATGGGACAGGAATTCGCTTCTCTCGGCATATCCGGCATGTACGGTCCTTCCGTTAATATCCACCGCAGTCCGTTCGGCGGCAGGTCGTGGGAGTACTACAGCGAAGATCCCGTCATCTCGGGCAATATCGGCGGAGCGGAAGTGCTCGGTCTCCGTCATGCGGGCATATACGCTCATCTTAAGCATTTCGCGATAAACGAGCAGGAAAGCGGCCGCGAAAATTCCGGTCTGCATACCTATGTGGACGAACAGGCTCTGCGCGAGATATATCTCAGGGCGTTCGAGATAGTCGTGAAAGATTATGAGGCTTCGGGCATCATGAGTTCTTTCAACAGGGTAGGACCCGTATGGGCGGGCGGAGATTACAATCTCTGCACCACTGTGCTTCGCGACGAATGGGGCTTCGAAGGCGCGGTGATCTCCGACTATTATTACTTCCTGGGCGCGAGCCGCGGCGGCAAGTTCTATATGGGAGTGGAAGACGGTCTGTATGCGGGCAACGATATGTGGCTCAACGGTCTTAAAAGCTACGGCATGGCTTCCGGTTTCTCCGAAGATACAGCCACTGCACGCGATCTACATGTGATAACGGCAGCCTGCAAAAACGCGCTCTATATGTATTCGCGCGGTAAGCTGATGATAAGCGAGCTCAATTTCCCGCTTTGGCGCGTATTCTGGATCATAGGCGACATCATCGTGTTCGGTCTTATTGCTGCAGGCGTCGTATGGATCGTTCTCCGCACGGTTGACTCCAAGCGTCATCCCGAGAAATATAAGGCGCGCGCGTCGGACAACTGAATTTCTCTTTGACCGATAAATCTCGGTTTTGCGAAAGGGTCTCTTGCCGAGACCCTTTCGCAAAATTTTTTCAAGTGAGCGGTAAGTATTTAATATATTTTTAAGTTTGCGGCGTTATCATGCGTTTGTAAAGCAAAGGGAGATACCGCCCGCTTTACACCTTAACATGCCGTATCATCCATCCTCAGGGAGTCCTGCGCAAAAAGCGGCTTTATGCCGTGCAGGACTCTTTTTTATTTTAACGGACGTTTAACTATGTCGGGTCATAATGTTTACAAACGGCGGTTGCCGTGGTATAATTGACGTTAAGGAGAGGGAGCATGCGTGTACTTCTTGTCGAGGATTCGGTAAGTCTTACCGAGGCGCTGGAAAGCGTATTCAAAAGAGAAAAATTCGTCGTGGATATAGCGCACGACGGCGAAGAGGGCGTGGCGTATGCCGAGACGGGCGTATACGACGTGATAATTATGGACGTCATGATGCCTGTCAAGAGCGGCGTGGAGGCGACCAAAGAGCTGCGTGCGAAGAAGATAAACACGCCCATCATAATGCTCACCGCGCTCAGCGAGGAGAGCGATAAGATAGCAGGTCTGGACTGCGGGGCGGACGATTATATAACCAAGCCCTTTTCGGTATCCGAGCTGCTCGCGCGCATACGCGCGGTAACGCGCCGCAAGGGCGACATCATCCCCGACGACGGTCTTTCCTACGGCGGGGTGACGCTCAATCTTTACACTTACATGCTCTCTTCGGGGGATAAGTCCATCAAGCTCAGCAAGAAAGAGGCGGAGATCATGCGCTACTTTTTCGAGAAGCCCTCTTTCGTGGCGCAGCGCGACCAGATCATAAGCAAAGTGTGGGGGTTCGACAGCGAGTTCGAATCCAATAATCTCGAAGTATTCATATCCTTTCTGCGCAAAAAGCTGCGTTTTCTTGACGCGAGATTTACCATCATGCCCGTGCGCGGGGTGGGATACAGACTCAGCGAGCCGGAAAAAGCGTGAGCTTAAGCGGCGGAGGACGGCAGGATATGGCGAAAACAGGCGGGAGCGGAAAGGAAAAAAAGACGACGGCTACGTCGCGGCTCTTCCGCAAGATGCAGCTCAAATTCACGGCGTTCGTCGCCGCTATCTGCGTTGCTCTCGTTACCGTTTCCTTCGTTGCTCTTACGATAGTCAATACCGTGTCTATGGAGATGTCCGTCGGCGACATGATGGACGAAGCCATACGCGTCGCGATCGAGGATATGGAAAGACCTGCGCCTTCGGACGACGGTCCGCGCCCCGATTGCCTTGTCGTGATCGCGCGCCCGGGCGACCGTCCGGACGAGATGCTGGCTTTCGGTTCTCTCGGCAGCGACGTGGAGCTGACCGAGTCGGACGCGGAAGAGCTCATCCGCGCAGCGGTGAGCGGTGAAACGGACGTGCGCATAAACGATCTTATCGTGCGCGTGCGCACGCTCGTCGAGTACGACGAGGAAGGGCGTTTCGGCGTATATGCGTTCTACGATTTTACCGACCGTTATTCGATATACGTGTCGCAGACGCTCGGCATGCTGTTTTCGTTTCTCGCACTCGCGATCATACTCACGCTGTTCGCGTACATGATGTCCGGCGTTATGCTTTCGCCTGTGCGCGATTCGCTCGTGCGGCAGAAGGACCTCGTCGCCAACGCGAGCCACGAGCTCAAAACGCCTATAACGATAATAAACGCCAATCTCGACGTTATCAAGAACGCGCCCGAGTCGGCGGATAACGGCAAGTGGATAGACAATATCGAGGCGCAGACCAAACGCATGAACGAGCTCATCATCGAGATGCTTGAGATGTGCAGTTTCGAGTCGGACGCGTACCGCCCGGAGATAAAGGAGTTCGACCTCGGCGAGATGGCGGAAGGCTGCTGCCTTTCGTTCGAGGCGGCGTGCTTCGAAAAGGGCGTGAGCATAAAGTACGAAGGGGAGGGCGATACCGTCATCCGTTCGGACGAAAAGGGCTGGACGAAGCTCGTGGGCATACTCCTCGACAATGCGGTCAAGTATTCGCCGGACGGCGGGCGCATAAGCGTCAGGATAGAGCGCCGCAAAAAGCAGATATTCCTTTATGTGGGCAACGACGGGGAGATACCGCCCGAGATACGCGGCAGGATATTCGACAGGTTTTACAAAGCGGGCGACGGTTCTGGCAGTTTCGGGCTGGGGCTTTCGGTCGCAAAGGTGATAGTGAACGGCATGAACGGCACCATAGAGTGCTCGAGCAAAGGCGGGCGCACTGTATTTACCGTCGCCGTGCCGCTCAAACAGGAGGCATAGATGATATACGCAAACGTAAGCGAGGCGATCGGGTCCACTCCGCTCCTTGAGCTGGGCGGCTACGCGCGCAGCATAGGCGCGACCGCGCGGATACTGATCAAGCTCGAAAACCGCAACCCGGGCGGCAGCATAAAGGACCGCGTGGCGGCGCGCATGCTCGAAGACGCCGAAGCGGAGGGAAAACTGCGCCCCGGCTCGGTGGTCATCGAGCCCACGAGCGGCAATACGGGCATAGGGCTGGCGATGCTGTGCGCGGTAAAGGGTTACCGCCTCATCATAGTGATGCCCGACAGCATGAGCGTGGAGCGGCGCAAGCTGATGACGGCATACGGAGCGGAGCTCGTGCTCACTCCCGGCGCGCTCGGCATGAGCGGAGCCGTGGCGGAGGCGGAACGCATACTGTCCGTCACGCCCGGCGGCTTTATCGCGGGGCAGTTCGACAATCCGTCCAATCCGCGCGCGCACTATCTCACGACCGCGCCCGAGATATGGTCCGAAGTTTCGGATACGCTCGGCGCTTTCGTGGCCGGAGCGGGCACGGGCGGCACGGTCACGGGCGTGGGGCGGTACGTCAGAGAGCGTTCCTCTTCCGTGCGCATAGTCGCCGCCGAACCCGCGGAGAGCGCGGTGCTCACGGGGCACGCGCCCGGAGCGCACGGTTTGCAGGGGATAGGCGCGGGGTTCGTCCCCGGGGTGTACGACGCGTCCGTGATCGACGAAGTCCTCGATGTTCCCACTTCGGCAGCCGCGGATACCGCCCGCACGGTGGCGCGTACCGACGGTCTGCTCGCGGGGTTCAGCGGCGGGTGCAACATTTACGCGGCGGGAGTGCTCGCCCTCCGTCCCGAGTTTAAGGGCAGGGATATAGTGACCGTCCTTCCCGATTCGGGCGACAGGTATCTGTCTACCGATCTGTTCTGAGCCTTTATGTGAGCGAAGATTTTTACGGGGAGCCCCTTTCTTTGAAAAGAAGGGGGCTCCCCGCAATTTACGGAAGGGAGACCGTCACGGCTGTTCGCGCGGCGCATATTCCGCATAGGTTTATCGGAACGCGTCCGCGCGGGGATTTTCCCGCAAACAGTTGCCAATACGAAAACTATGGTGTATAATATAACGAATGGTAAGCATAGTCAACAAGAAGGCTCGGTTCGATTACGAGATCGTGGAAAAGCTGGAAGCGGGCATAGCGCTCGTGGGCAGCGAAGTCAAGTCGGTGCGGGCGGGGCATGTGAACCTGGGCGATGCGTTCTGCTTCGTCGAGGGCGATGAGATATACCTCAAAAACTGCCGCATATCTGCTTACGACAAGGCGACGATACTTCCGCCCGACGAATTGCGCAGCCGCAAACTGCTGCTGCACCGCCGCGAGATAAACCGCCTTATCGGCAAATCGCGCGAAAAGAGCCTGACCATCGTGCCGCTTTCGATGTACTTCAAAGGCAGGCGGGTAAAGGTGGAGATCGCGCTCGCGCGCGGCAAACGCAGCTACGATAAAAAGCAGACGATAAAGGATCGCGACATAGGGCGCGACATGCAGCGTCAGATAGCGGACGCGACGAGGCGCAACAGGTGAGCACGTCGCCCGCCATACGACAGGAGCGAAAATGATAGACGGCATACCCGGATTCCTGATGGTCCTCGCGATCGTCATGGTCTCCACAAAATTATGCGGCTTGCTCTTCCGCAGGCTCAATCTTCCGCAGGTGCTCGGCTATATAATCGCCGGAGTGCTCGTCGGACCCGCACTCATAGGCATGAGCGGGTATTCGCTCATCGGTTTTCAGAGCGAAGCGGACGAGGTGGCGTGTTTCGTCATGCTGGACGAATTCACGCTCATGGACGGCGGTACTTATACGATACTCGACGTCTTTTCCAAAATAGGCGTGATACTCATCATGTTCTGCGCGGGGCTGGAGACCGATCTTAAAGAGCTCAGAAAAACGGGGCTCGTGAGCACTCTCGTGGCGTGCGCGGGCGTGGCTGTGCCCCTCGTGCTCGGGCTCGTGATATCCCTGCCTTTCATGGGCACGGGACTGGTGGACGACTCTTTCGGAACGGTCATACAAGGACTGTTCGTGGGTACGATACTTACGGCGACTAGCGTCGCGATAACCGTTTCCGTGCTCAAAGAGCTGGGAAAGATAAATACCCGCATAGGCACGATACTCGTCAGCGCCGCGATCATAGACGACGTTATCGGCATGGTCGTGCTCTCTGTCATGACGGGTCTGGGCACCGCGGGCGGCGGAGCGGAGCTCACGGGCTTCGACTGGTTCAAAGCGCAGTGGTGGGGAACGGTCATCATGATAATCGCCTTCTTCGTCGCAGCGATAGCCGTGGGCATAGGTCTGCACTACCTGTTCGCATGGATGGATAAAAAATGGCCGTCCACGCACCGCCTCGCTTTGCTCGGGCTCGCGACGGGCTTCGCCTACGCTTTTGCGGCGGAAGAGGTTTTCGGCGTGGCGGATATCACGGGCGCGTATATAGCGGGCGTCATGCTCTCCACCGTTCACCGCATGGCGAACTACACGAATAAAAAAGTGGACGTCAGCAGTTACATGATATTCGGTCCCGTGTTTTTTGCATCGATAGGAATAACGATTTCCTTCGACGGGCTGAGCGGCTGGCTGGTGCTCATGACCGCGCTCTTCGTGCTCGCGGGGCTGCTGGGCAAGATAATCGGCTGCGGAGCCGTGATAAAGCTCAAAGGCGGTTCGTGGCGGGAAGCGGGCATCGCGGGCGTGGGCATGATGGCGCGCGGCGAAGTGGCGCTCATCGTCACGACCAAGGGCATAGAAGCGGGCATCATCCCGGACAGTTTCATGATCATGACGGTCATGCTCATACTCGTATCGTCCGTACTTACGCCCATACTTCTCAAAGTGCTGTTCTCGGGTCATCGCGACCCGTCCGACGGTCCCGAGCCGTCCAAATACCGCGGCGAAAAAATATCCCCGCGCACGGATAACGACGATAAGGGCGGCGGAACGGAGACCGTTCCCGCCGTGAAAGGAGATAACGACGGAACTTGCCAGGAATGACAATATAGACGTGACGATAAGCTCTCTCGGTTACCGCGGAGAGGGCATCGCGAGAGTGGACGGCGTACCCGTGTTCGTTAAGGGCGCATTGCCCGGCGAGCGCGTGCGCGCGCATGTGGTGCTCGTCAAAAAGGACTTCGCGGCGGCAAAGCTGCTCGAAGTCTTTTCGCCGAGCCCCGAAAGGGTAACGCCCGCATGTCCGCTGTTCGGCAAGTGCGGCGGCTGCGATCTCATGCACCTCTCTTACTCTGCCCAGCTGCGTTTCAAGCGCGAAGCCGTGCGCGACGCGCTGCGCAAGATAGCTCATCTCGAGCCGGATATCGCGGATTGCGTACCGAGCGACGATGTCCTCGGCTGCCGCAACAAACTTTCTCTCCCCGTGAGGAAAGGCAAAGAGGGCAGAGCGGAAGTCGGGCTGTTCGCCTATAATTCCCATCGCGTCGTGCCCGCGTCCGACTGTCCGTTGCAAACGCGGCGCGTGCGCGATCTCATGCCCGCGCTGCACCGCTTCGCGGAGCGTTTTTCCCCTTACGACGAGGAAAAGGGGAGCGGCGAGCTTCGCCACTTCGTTGTGCGCGACTACGGCGGAGTGCTCGGCGTTACTTTCGTGATGACGATGTTCGCTCCCGTGAGGGTGCTCGCGGCGGCGAAAGAGTGCGGTCTGGCGGTAGACGAACTGTGGATAAACGTCAACCGCGGGCGCAACAACGTCATCCTCGGGCGGGAAACGCGCCTTGTGGCGGGTGAAAGACACGTCTGCGATATAGCGGTCGGCGGCAGGACGCTGCCCGTGGAAACGCACCCTAACGCATTTTATCAGGTGAACGGCAATATCGCCGCAAAACTGTACGAAGCCGTGCGCTCCGTCGCGGAAGAGGTCAAGCCTCGGCTTATCGTGGACGCATACAGCGGCGGGGGACTCATGACCGCGCTGCTCTCCGACTGCGCCGAACGCGTCGTCGGGATAGAGATAGAGCCGTCAGCCGTCGCGGGCGCGGACATGCTCATGGCGCGTGCGGGCATAAAAAACGTGCGCAACATCCTCGGCGACTGCTCGGCGGAATTGCCCCGCCTTGTGCGGGAGTGCGGAAAGGAGTCTCTCATCGTTCTCGACCCGCCCCGTTCGGGCTGTTCGGAAGAAGTGACGAGCGCGGTGGACGCCTCGGGCGCGTCGCACGTCGTCTATGTCTCCTGCGACCCTTCCACTCTCGCCCGCGATCTTTCCCGCATGCCGTCATACTCCGTCTGCTCCGTCCGCCCCTTCGACATGTTCCCGCAGACGTGCCATGTGGAGACACTGGTACTGCTTTCCAAAAAAAAGCCTGACAGTCATATCGTAGTTGATGTCGAGTTTGGCGAGGGAGAAGGTAAGATTTCATTAAAAGATGCGCTGAAACGTGCCGAAGGGCGAAAACCGAAATCTAAAACGACATATAAGGATATCCAAAATTATGTTGAAGAAAACTATGGCTTCAAGGTGCATACGGCATATATCGCGGAGGTCAAGCGTAATTTGGGGTTGCCAATGTATGATGCTCCTAACGCAGTCGAAGAGTTAAAACGTCCGAGATCGCATCCGACTGAAAAAATGGTTTTGGCTATCAAAGAGACTCTGGCACATTTTGAAATAATATAATAAGGAAAAGCGCAAGAAATGATATGCACCCCAAAAGTTGGACAGACTTTTGGAGGTGCATATTTTTATGGCAA
>ERZ1106922.108-NODE-108-length-45974-cov-147.935386_pt1 | contig 45974 bp, 55 predicted proteins | sample MGYA00403656_ERZ1106922 | MGnify/ENA primary metagenome ERZ1106922 (study PRJEB35170, sample SAMEA104062453) | human gut metagenome | biome: human gut; feature: human-associated habitat; material: faeces | place: Denmark | collected 2012-10-12 ... | reverse complement strand
CCTTACGCCTGACCACCGTTCCGCCGACCAGACTCTGCAGGTCTTCCGCCATCCCGGTGACCATACCGTACAGGTTAGAAACCGTCAGCGTAGGGCGCGTACTGGTGCCTTTGCCATTCAGTTCGAAACCACTCCCCTGAATGGGATACGCCTGATACTGTCGCCCCTGCCAGGTGACCGGCTCACCTTTTTCGTTCTGCTCATTACAGAAAAAATAACGTTCTCCACCAACCTCTGTCAGATCGATTTCCCAGAGCACCACGCTGGCAGACTGCTCCGCACGGGTGCATTCATTCAGTGTTTCCTGTCGGATATCCTGCATCAGTTCACCACCTGTTCAAACTCTGCGCTGAACTCAACACGCAACATACTGACCCGCGACGACCATTTTGCGCAGATCACCTTTATCTGCCGCCAGTCATAAGGCGGCGTCCACAGAAAGGCTTTCCAGCCTCCGTGCTCTGCCAGAAACGATTCCAGCGCCGTGGCCTCCCAACGGGGGACAGAAATCGTCACGCTGTACGTTTTCAGGTTGGCATTCAGCCCGGCAGGCGCGCGCTGGGAGTAACCATCACCAAAGCGCACCTTCCTGACGGAAGGGGCCGAAGCCACATCCATACCGGGTTTCACTTTCCAGCGGAAGGTTTTCATCGTCCACCTCCGGAGAACAGGCCACCATCACGCATCTGTGTCTGAATTTCATCACGGGCACCCTTGCGGGCCATGTCATACACCGCCTTCAGAGCAGCCGGACCTATCTGACCGTTCGTGCCGTCGTTATTAATCACCACATGGTTATTCTGCTCAAACTTCCCGGACGCCTGCGACCGGCTGTCCGCCAGGCTGCCCGGTGTACCTACATAACCACCGGTGGCATAGCCGCGCATCAGCCGGTAGAGATTCCCCACGCCAATCCGGCTGGTTGCCTCCTTCGTGAAGACAAATTCACCACGGTGAACAATCCCCGCAGGCTCATATTTGCCGCCGGTTCCCGTAAATCCCCCGGTCGCAAAATGGAATTTCGCCGCAGCTGCCTGAATGGCTGTACCACCTGACGCTGATGCGCCACCACTGGCAGCACCGCCAATGGCGCTGCCGATACTCCCGACAATCCCCACCATTGCCTGCTTAAGCAGAATTTCTGTCATCATGGACAGCACTGAACGGGTGAAGCTGCGCCAGTTCTGCTCACTGCCGGTCAGCATCGCCGCCATATTCTGTGCAATACCATCAAAGGTCTGCGTGGCAGCACTTTTAACCTGCGACATACTGTCCGTGGCGCTCTCTTTCCACTCGCTCCAGCCGGACTTCAGGCCTGCCATCCAGCTTCCACGAAGCTGGTCTTCAGCCGCCCAGGTCTTTCTCTGCTCTGACATGACATTATTCAGCGCCAGAGGATTATCGCCATACTGTTCCTTCAGGCGCTGTTCTGTGGCTTCCCGCGCTGCCTGCCGGTCAGTCAGCCCCCGGTTTTTCGCCTCAATGGCGGCCCGTTTTGCCCGTTGCTGCTGTGCGAATTTATCCGCCTGCTGCGCCAGCGCGTTCAGGCGCTCCTGATACGTAACCTTGTCGCCAAGTGCAGCCAGCTGGCGTTTGTACTCCAGCGTCTCATCTTTATGCGCCAGCAGGGATTTCTCCTGTGCAGACAGCTGGCGACGTTGCGCCGCCTCCTCCAGTACCGCGAACTGACTCTCCGCCTTCCACAAATCCCGGCGCTGCTGGCTGATTTTCTCATTTGCTCCGGCATGCTTCTCCAGCGTCCGGAGTTCAGCCTGAAGCGTCAGCAGGGCAGCATGAGCACTGTCTTCCTGACGATCGCCCGCAGACACCTTCACGCCGGACTGTTTCGGCTTTTTCAGCGTCGCTTCATAATCCTTTTTCGCCGCCGCCATCAGCGTGTTGTAATCTGCCTGCAGGATTTTCCCGTCTTTCAGTGCCTTGTTCAGTTCTTCCTGACGGGCGGTATATTTCTCCAGCGGTGTCTGCAGCCGTTCGTAAGCCTTCTGCGCCTCTTCGGTATATTTCAGCCGTGATGCTTCGGTATCGCTCTGCTGCTGCGCATTTTTGTCCTGTTGACTCTGCTGTTCAGCCTTCTTTCGGGCGGCTTCAAGCGCAAGACGGGCCTTTTCACGATCATCCCAGTAACGCGCCCGCGCTTCATCGTTAACAAAATAATCATCCTTGCGCAGATTCCAGATGTCGTCCGCTTTCTTAAACGCAGCCTCTGCCTTAATCAGCATCTCCTGAGCGGTATCAGGACGACCAATATCCAGCACCGCATCCCACATGGATTTGAATGCCCGTGCTGTCCTGTCTGCCCAGGTTTCCAGCGTGCCCATGTTCTCTTTCAGGCGTCGGGTCTGGTCATCAAACCCTTTCGTTGCGGCCTCGTTCGCCGCCTGCAATGCCCCGGATTCATCGCCGGAACGCTGCAACTGAGCAACATACGCAATCTGCTCCGCCGTTACGTTATGGAACTGGCGCGCCATCGCCGTCAGCCCCGACGTCGGGTCAGTGGTCAGCTTCCTGAAGGCTTCAGCGACCTTGTCCACCTCCACGCCGGATGCAGAGGAGAAACGCGCCACACTCTGGCTGATGGACGCAATCTGAGCCTCACCGCTTACCCCCGCCTTAACCAGTGCACTGAGTGACTCGCTGGTCTGGTTAAACGTCAGCCCTGCCGCCTGCCCGGCTCTGGACAGGACCAGCATACGATCTGCCGTCAGACCCGACTGATGACCGGAAAGGACCAGCGTTTTGTTGAAATCGGACAGGGTTGAGTTACCCTGATACCAGGCATACGCCAGCGCACCGGTCGCCACCGCCAGCGAGGTGGCCCCGACCATCGGCAGGGTGATCGCACCGGCAAGCCCCCGGAACATGGGGATCATCCCGCCGAAGGAGTCCTTAACCTGACCACCCTGTTGCAGCAGGATCAGCCACGGGCTTTGCCCGCCTGCAAGCTGCGTGGCCACGTCGGTGAACTGTGCAGGCAGCATACGCATGGCGGCTTTATACTGCCCGACGGAAATCCCCGCTTTCTGTGCAGCCAGCGCCTGTCGGTTCATTGACTGTTCAACGACTGCCGCTGTTTTTTTCGCATCACTTTCCGTACCGGAAAAATGACGCCTGACTCTGGCCATCTGCTCGTCAAATCTGGCCGCATCCAGACTTAAATCAACGACCAGATCGCCTACCGGTTCAGCCATACCGGACTCCTCCTGCGATCCCTTCTGATACTGTCATCAGCATTACGTCATCCTCCGTCATGTCCGCCACATCCGGGGAAGCGGGGATAACTTCATTCCCGTCCGGGCCAAAACGAACGCCTCCGGCAAGCCCTGCCGCTTTCTGCATCAGCACATCATCTTCAGGCTCTTCGTCAGCCTCGCGCCGGTTCAGCAGACTGAAATCCATCGGATGCATATCCGGATCGCTGAAAAACACGCTGAGCACGGTGTACGTCAGCCCGGAAAAGTGCATATCCAGCAGAACATCATGAAAATAATGGGTACTGTAAAAGCGGTGCCAGTCGGCATACTCCGTGGATGACATCCCGGCAAGCATGGCGCGCCAGTCGGGTCGCCCCATCTCACGCGCCAGTTTCAGGGCAAAACTCAGCTCACCGTCGAACACTTTCCCGCAGAAACAGGCTCTGCAGGCCCGGCGTCCTCTGCCTGTTCGGGGGCATTATTCACCACAAACTCATACATACCGGACAGCCGGTACACCACGTTTTCAGCATGAGAAATTGCCTCTGTGGGCCAGGTGGTAAGCACTTCCTGCTCAATCTGTTTAACGGCTTCATTCATGGACGGCATCTGCGTCTTCTTCGGATGGTTATGCCACAGGGACATCGCCACCAGAAACGCGCCGGTTCTGATGACGTCTTCCACAGTAACCTGCCGGTTGCTGTCGGATCCCGCCGGTTCTGCCTGCCGTTTCATCAGGGCAAGATGCTCAATACGCTGCAGGGCTGACAGTTCAGAAAGCGTGACGGTCACGCCGTTATATTCAAATGATTCGGTTTTCAGGAACATCGCTGACTCTCCGGATTAACTGGCGGTGACGGTGATTTCTGCAACCGCAGCAAACTCACCATTACCGGATACAACCGGAATGTTGACCTTGCCTGCAGCAACGCCGTTCACGGTGATGGTCATACCGCTGACCGACACGGTGGCTTTTGTTTTATCCGCAGACACCGCACGGAAGCTCTTGTCGGTTGCGCCCTCCGGCTGGAATGCCACGGTCAGCGTAGTGCTCTGCCCTTTCACTACGGAAGCACTGGCGGGTGTCACCGTCATGCCGGTTGTCGCCGTCACCGTGCTGCGATCTTCTGCCATCGACGGACGTCCCACGTTGGTGACTTTCACCGTGCGGGTGATCACTTCCTTCGCCGTCACCGCCTTACCGATACTGCTGACCCAGCCGCGGAACACATCGACCGTGCCGTTCGGGAAGCGGATTTTATAGGCACGGGTATCCCCTTCATTAAACCACGCCAGCAGCGCCTGCTGCCCCTGCTCTCCGGGCATCCACGCCAGCGTGAAGCTGGTATCTCCGGCAGATTTCTGCCCCTGCCCGGTCGCAGTCCAGTCCGCATCTTCATCATCGAGATAGCTGTCGTCATAGGACTCAGCGGTCAGTTCGCCGGGCGTCAGGTCTTTAACTTTAGCCAGACGCGACCAGTCAACGTCTGAAAGCGGGTTCGCATAAGGGTCACCGTTCCCCTTATAAACCCACAGTGTGGTCCCGGCCCCTTTCACCGGCATTACTGGATTTGGTACAGGCATATCGTCCTCACATTTCATAGGTAATGACATAAGTCAGATCGGCTGAACTCCACAGGCCCGCATCATCGTCGCGCCGGTAGTCATAGCCACTGGCCACCATACTGGTGATCAAATCTGACAGTGCCGGGACATCGCTCATCACCGGATAAATCCGGGACTCCATCCACGAATCCAGCTCTGAATCCGGCACCTGAGCCGGCAGGAAAACTTCAATATGCAGCTCCGCCTGCCAGGTATCGCTGTCCAGCTCTTCGCCCGTGTATTCAGCGCCGGTGAGATAAACGGCAACTGCCGGAAAATCCGCCTCATCAAAAACAGCGGGGCGACCATCAAAAAGCGTCGCCCCGGTGTCATGTTTTTCCAGTGCATCCAGTACGGCTGCACGGAGTTCTGTATGTTTCATCGCTTTATTACCATCCTCAGTTGATGCTGCAGCGCATAGCCCAGCTCTTTCGGAAGACGTTCACGCCGTATCCGCTCAATATTCTGTTTAAACGCCGTGGTCAGCGGCACTGCCATCGGGATTTTCACCACATCAATGGGGTAACGGTTTTTCCCGGCCACACGCTGCATGACATGCCACCGCCCATTTTTCAGTTGCTGAATAAACGCGCCGGGAATACGACGGTTTCCCACCACAAGCACGCTGCCGCCACCTTTCAGGGATGAACGCTGCCCCTTTTTACGACGCCTGCGTCGGGACAGGACAATCCGCGCGTTACCCAGCCTGATTACGGGCAAATCCCCCCGGTTAACCTTGATTCTGGCCTGCGGATTTTTGACCGTGGCCCTTTTCAGCCTGGCCCTTTCCTTTACCAGTTTCCGGCGTACCTTTGTCTCACGGGCAACCTGTGACGCCGACTGCGATATCGCGGATGAAGCAACGCGGTTAATGGCCATTGCGGCGGCACCGGGCACCGCCGTTCTGCTGATACGGCTGAGGTTTTCAACGGCCTGCTCAAGACCTTTTATGGCCATACATCCCCCTTTCAGCGGCGACGGTTAACGGCAGGCGGTACGCCCCGCCCAAGCCAGAGATGACAGCTTCCGCCATCATCCGGCGAAATCCGGTCTATCCAGAAGTTTTCCTCACCGATAGTCAGCGTGTCGCCGCGCCGCAGCTGCCGCACATCATCAGTCCGGACAAACAGGGACGGGCTGGAACCTTCAACGCGTACGCCCTGTCCGGCATAGCTGATATTTTCAGGGTCATCAAAAACACCACGTATCACAGCACCGGACTGCTCACCGGATGTAATGGTGGCTGACGTTCCCATGTACCCGCGTATCGTTTCATCGGCGCGGGCAATGGCAGCATCGAACAGGTTATCGAAATCAGCCACAGCGCCTCCCGTTATTGCATTCTGGCCAGGCCGCGCTCTGTCATTTCAGCTGCCACACCGGCAGAGACACGGAACGCCGCTCCCGGCAGCACAAATGCCACAGCCTCATCCCGCGTGACGTGAAGTGCATCAGTATGCAGCGTCACCAGTGCCACGACCGTGACCAGTTCAGCCGTATCAGTCACGGTATCCGGCTGCGCTGATACCACCTCATTTTCATGCCCGGTCAGCACATTTTCCGGGCTGAGAGGGGTGTCCTGACCGGCAGTGTCATCCGTGTCATCAAGCTCCTCTTCCAGCTCTGCCACACGGAGCGCCAGTTCTTCTTTCGTCCCCGTCAGGCTGACATCACGGTTCAGTTGTTCACCCAGCGAGCGGAGACGGGCAATCAGTTCATCTTTCGTCATGGACTCCTCCACAGAGAGAAAATGGCCCCGAAGGGCCATGATTACGCCAGTTGTACGGACACGAACTCATCAGGATCAGCCAGCAGCATCAGCGGTGCTGACTGAATCATGGTGAACTCACGCGCCGGATCGCCGGATGTCTTCCAGTTTTTCGGATAACGAGGAGACGCATTAATACCCTCACTCAATGCATCCGCATCCTGAATACAGCCATAGGTGCGCAGACCGCGTGCCTGAGTGTTCCCAAGCACCATCGTGTTGTCCGGCAGGAAGTTCTTTTTGACACCGTTTTCCACGTACTGTCCGGAATACACGACGATGGCCACATCGCCATACATCCCCTTATAGGACACCGCTTTACCCAGGTCTTTCACCGCTGTCTCCAGCTCGGAATGAGAGCCGCGACGGGTATCCAGCTTCTCCTTGACGGCCTTGAAGGAACGGAACAGCGCCCAGCCTTTCGGATCGAACACGATGATATTCACCACACCGCTGGCGTTCAGCGCGTAGGCTTCGATATCGTCGGTCGGGTCATACGTGGACTTGTCACGCTTGCTCCACTCCGTACCGCCGGACTGTGTGATGTTATTCGCCGCACTGCGGCCCATATCCACCTCAACCGGATCGAAGGCTTCACCGGTCATGGTGTATTTGCCCTTAAGCACGGCAGAAACTGCCTGCATCTCTTCGACCTGAGCAATGGCCAGCTCTTCGTCTCGCATGTTCTGCATGATGATGCGACGGCGGCGGTAAGCCGGGTCCGCCAGATTCTGTGGATCTTCATCCGGCAGGCGACGCAGGGTCATCTGCGGATTCACCTCATGCTTCGGCTTGACATATCCCGGTGTAAATTCAGAGGTGGAGCCGCCACGGGAGCGGATAACCTCACCGGAAACAATCGGCGAAACGTACAGCGCCATGTTTACCAGTCCAGGAATTTGTGAGAGATAGACCTTCTCCGTGGTGAAGGGATAGCTCTCACGGAAAAAGAGACGCAGAAACAGCGGATCAAACTTAAATTTCTGCTCATTTGCCGCCAGCAGCTGGGCGGTTGTGTACATCGACATAAAAAAATCCCGTAAAAAAAGCCGCACAGGCGGCCTTTAGTGATGAAGGGTAAAGTTAAACGATGCTGATTGCCGTTCCGGCAAACGCGGTCCGTTTTTTCGTCTCTTCGCTGGCAGCCTCCGGCCAGAGCACATCCTCATAACGGAACGTGCCGGACTTGTAGAACGTCAGCGTGTTGCTGGTCTGGTCAGCAGCAACCGCCAGAATGCCAACGGCAGCACCGTCGGTGGTGCCATCCCATGCAACCAGCTTACGGGTGGAGGTGTCCAGCATCAGCGGGGTCATTGCAGGCGCTGTCGCACTCAATCCGCCGGGCGCGGTTGCGGTATGAGCCGGGTCACTGTTGCCCAGCGGCTGGTAATGGGTAAAGGTTTCTTTGCTCGTCATAAACATCCCTTACACTGGTGTGTTCAGCAAATCGTTAACGGCATCTGATGCCGGGTTACCTGCAGCCAGCGGTGCCGGTGCACCCTGCATCAGACGATCCAGCGCAGTATCACTGCGCGCCTGTGCACTCTGTGGTGCTGCGGCCAGAATGCGGCGGGCCGTTTCCACGGTCATTCCGGGGGTTTCTGCCAGCACGCGTGCCTGTTCTTCGCGTCCGTGAGCCTCCTCACAGTTGAGGATCCCCATAATGCGGCTGTTTTCTGCCGCAACCGCTGCGGTGATCTGCGCGTTCACGTCCGGCTGCGCCGCGCTGGCGTTCTCGCCCTCCGTCGCTTGCACCACGGTGGTGATGTCAGCCTGCGAAGCAGTGGCTGAAACCGTTGTTGATTGAGTCTCTTTGGTCATTCGCCCTCCTGAGAGTCGGGATTTACGTGCATCCAGTGCCTCACGCATAACGGTGATCGCATCGGTGCTGTTAACAAGTTCATCAGCCAGTCCGGCATCAATGGCCTCCTGACCGCTGTACACTGCAGCTTCGGTATCCAGCACAGCCTGCACGGACAGGCCGGTATATGCCGACACTTTCTGCGCAAACATCCGGCGGGTTGCATCCATCCGGGACTGCAGTGTCTCCCGGACGTCATCCGGAAGATGGCTGTAGGGGTTGCCATCCACCTTATGGCTGCCGCTGTAAATCAGCGTGATTTCCACACCCTGTTTCTCCAGCGCAGCACCGTAATTACTGTGAGCCATCATGACGCCGATGGAGCCTGTCCGGGCGGTCTGCGTGACCAGACGCCGGGAGGCGGCACTGGCAAGCAGCTGACCTGCACTGCAGTTCATGTCGTTGGCAAGCGCCCATACCGGTTTTATGTCACGCACACGGGCGATGATGTCTGCGCAGTCAAATGCCCCCGCCACCATCCCGCCTGGCGTGTCCATATCGAGCAGAATGCCGTCCACCATCGGGTCACTGGCAGCCTGTTGCAGACGGGCGATAATGCCGTTGTAACCGGTCATCCCCGAATACGGCTGCAGCGCCCGCGTCCGGCTGACCAGCGTACCGGACACCGGCAGCACGGCGATGCCGTTCATGACCTGATAACTGCGGGCCTGTCGTGGTCCGTCATCATCACCGGATAACGCCAGCGCCGCGGGTGCCTCTCCGGCAGTCAGGCTGTCGCCGGACACCGCATCCGTCAGGCGGCTGATCCCAAGCTGGCCTGCAAGCGCACAAAAGAAAACCCGCGCATAGGCGGGTTCAAGCATCAGCGGCTAATTAAAGGCCATGCTGGCAATATGCGGGAGATTACGCAGCTCTGCTGTCACTCTTCTCCTCCTCTGTTGATTGTCGCAGCCCGGATTCAAATGCCGCAGCCGCCCAGGCGGGCGGTTTAAGACCAGCTGCGCGGCGCTCCATCGTTTCACGGACCTGCTGGGCAAAAATTTCCTGATAGTCGTCACCGCGTTTCGCGCACTCTTTCTCGTAGGTGCTCAGTCCGGCTTCTATCAGCATCACCGCTTCCTGAACTTCTTTCAGACCATCGATGGCCATACGACCGGAGCCTATCCAGTCGCAGTTCCCCCAGGCACTGCAGGCTTCCTGAAAGCTGAAGCGCGCTTTTGAAGGTAACGTCACCACGCGGCGAACGATGGCCTCTTCCAGCCAGCACAGAAACATCTGGCTCGCCTGACGGGATGCGACGAATTTTCGCCGCCCCATAAAGTGCGCCCACGACTCGTTCGCGCTGGCTCGTGCCGTGGAGTAGCTCATCTGGGCGTAATTCCGGGAAAGCTGCTCATACGAGACACCCAGCCCGGCTGCGATATACCGCAACAGTGACTGCTCAAAAACGGAGTAGCCGTTATCCGTGTCCTGAGCCGTCTGCAGGTTCAGTGAGTCACCCGGCATCAGGTGTGGCACTTTTGCGCCTCCCAGCCGGACCGGTGCTGCGGCGTAATACGCGGCAATTTCACCAATCCAGCCGGTCAGCCTTTCCCGCTGCTCCTGACTGTTCGCGCCAAGAATAAAATCCATCGCTGACTGCGTATCCAGCTCACTCTCAATGGTGGCGGCATACATCGCCTTCACAATGGCGCTCTGCAGCTGCGTGTTCTGCAGCGTGTCGAGCATCTTCATCTGCTCCATCACGCTGTAAAACACATTTGCACCGCGAGTCTGCCCGTCCTCCACGGGTTCAAAAACGTGAATGAACGAGGCGCGCCCGCCGGGTAACTCACGGGGTATCCATGTCCATTTCTGCGGCATCCAGCCAGGATACCCGTCCTCGCTGACGTAATATCCCAGCGCCGCGCCGCTGTCATTAATCTGCACACCGGCACGGCAGTTCCGGCTGTCGCCGGTATTGTTCGGGTTGCTGATGCGCTTCGGGCTGACCATCCGGAACTGTGTCCGGAACAGCCGCGACGAACTGGTATCCCAGGTGGCCTGAACGAACAGTTCACCGTTAAAGGCGTGCATAGCCACACCTTCCCGAATCATCATGGTAAACGTGCGTTTTCGCTCAACGTCAATGCAGCAGCAGTCATCCTCGGCAAACTCTTTCCATGCCGCTTCAACCTCGCGGGAAAAGGCACGGGCTTCTTCCTCCCCGATGCCCAGATAGCGCCAGCTTGGGCGATGACTGAGCCGGAAAAAAGACCCGACGATATGATCCTGATGCAACTGGATGGCATTGGCGGCATAGCCGTTATTGCGTACCAGATCGTCTGCGCGGGCATTGCCACGGGTAAAGTTGGGCAACAGGGCTGCATCCACACTTTCACCCGGTGGGTTCCACGCCCGCAACTGCCCTCCAAATCCGCTGCCACCGCCGTGATAACCGGCATATTCGCGCAGCGATGTCATGCCGTCCGGCCCCAGAAGGGTGGGAATGGTGGGCGTTTTCATACATAAAATCCTGCAGGTCCCCTGCGTCGCTGTGTCATGCCGGTCTGCACTTCCAGCTCTGCAATATATTTTTTCAGGTCAGACACGGAAGTGGCCGTAAACTCCACTCGCCGTCCGTCTTTCTGTACTGTTGCCACCCGTTTACCTGTCATCAGGTCATGCAGTGCCGCACGGGCAGCGGCAAGTTCTTCCTGTCGCGTCATTCATCCTCTCCGGATAAGGCACGGGCGTAATCTGCCAGTGTTTTCTTGTTGGTTGCTGCACCATCTTCTTCCTGCAGGCTCGCCAGCAGTGCACTGAGATCCAGCTGCCAGCGGGAAATACTGATGCGCAGCGCCGCCAGCGCATAAACGAAGCAGTCGAGTGCTTCATTGCGTCGCTTTTTGCTGTCCCACAGTATTTTTTTCCTGCCATCCACCCATTTTTCGACCTGCTCTTCAGCTGTCAGCTGCTGCGCTTCGGTCAGATCAAAAATATCCGGGTTATTGGGGAAGTGAACGGCACCGGGAAGCGGTTCATCCCCTTCCGGCGTCAGTGTGAAGCGGTTATAAATCTGCTCTTTCGCGGTATCCGTACCAATTTCGGTAAGGTAAACCCCGTTTTTGTTTCGCTTACGTGGCATGCTGGCCACAGGCTTTCCGTAGACGGATGCCCCTTTAATGGGGATCACCCGGAACAGCCCATGCTTTTTCGAGCGTGCATACACAATGGTCGGGTCAATCCCGCCAATATCCCAGCAGATACGGGATACCGACATTTCTGCACCATTCCGGCGGGTATAGGTTTTATTGATGGCCTCATCCACACGCAGCAGTGTCTGTTCATCGTCGTGGCGGCCCATAATAATCTGCCGGTCAATCAGCCAGCTTTCCTCACCCGGCCCCCATCCCCATACGCGCATTTCGTAGCGGTCCAGCTGGGAGTCGATACCGGCAGTCAGATAAGCCACACGGTCAGGAACGGGCGCTGAATAATGCTCTTTCCGCTCTGCCATCACTTCAGCATCCGGACGTTCACCGATTTTCGCTTCCCATGTCTCACCGAGCGTGGTGTTCACGAAGGTTTTACGTTTTCCCGTATCCCCTTTCGTTTTCATCCAGTCTTTGACAATCTGCACCCAGGTGGTGAACGGGCTGTACGCCGTCCAGATGTGGAAAGTCACGCTGTCCGGCGGCTCAATCTCTTCACCGGATGACGAAAACCAGAGAATGCCATCACGGGTCCAGATCCCGGTCTTTTCGCAGATATAACGGGCATCAGTAAAGTCCAGCTCCTGCTGGCGGATGACGCAGGCATTATGTTCGCAGAGATAAAACACGCTGGAGGGATCATCCGGCGTCCATTTGAGGCCAAACGGCGTCTCTTTATCGCCAAATTTAAGGTACTGCTCCTCCCCGCAGTGCGGGCAGGCAACATGAAAACGCATAAAATGCGGGGATTCACTGGCTGCACGCTCAATCTGACAGGTGCCTCTCACTTTGGGCGTGGAGCCACGGATGGACTTTGGCCAGACCGAGCCTTCAATACGCTTGTCACCCAGGAACGTCGGAGAGCCTTCCTGTTCAATATCATCATCAAAGGCAGCAAGTTCATCATAACCCGCCACATCCACCGACTTTTCACGGTAGTTTTTTGCCGATTTACCACCCAGGCACCAGAAGCCACGACCATTGGTAAAACGCTTCATGGTGAGCGTGTTATCCCGGTGCTTTTTGCCATACCACGGGGCCAGCGCCAGCAGCGACGGAATATCACGTATGGTCGGCTCAACGTGGGTTTTCATGAAGTTCTCGGCATCACCATCCGTCGGCAACCAGATAAGTGTGTTGCGTTGCTTATGCTCTATGAAGTAGGCATAAACACCCAACAGCATTTTGGAATAACCAACACGGGCAGACTTCACCACATTCACCTCGCGGATGTAGTCGCTGCCCATCGCATTCATGATGGCCCGCTGAAAGGGCAGTGTTTCCCAGCGCCCTTCCTGGTATGCGGATTCTTTCGGGAGATAGTAATTGGCATCCGCCCATTCAACGGCGGTCTGTGGCTCCGGCCTGAACAGTGAGCGAAGCCCGGCGCGGACAAAATGCCGCAGCCTGTTAACCTGACTGTTCGATATATTCACTCAGCAACCCCGGTATCAGTTCATCCAGCGCGGCTGCTTTGTTCATGGCTTTGATGATATCCCGTTTCAGGAAATCAACATGTCGGTTTTCCAGTTCCGGAAAACGCCGCTGCACCGACAGGGGGATCCCGTCGAGAATACTGGCAATTTCACCTGCGATCCGCGACAGCACGAAAGTACAGAATGCAGTTTCCACCACTTCAGCGGAGTCTCTGGCATTTTTCAGCTCCTGTGCGTCGGCCTGCGCACGCGTAAGTCGATGGCGTTCGTACTCAATAGTCCCTGGCTGCAGATCTGTCCCGCTGGCCTGCCGCAGTTCTTCAACCTCCCGGCGCAGCTTTTCGTTCTCAATTTCAGCATCCCTTTCGGCATACCATTTTATGACGGCGGCAGAGTCATAAAGCACCTCGTTACCCTTCCCACCGCCTCGCAGAACGGGCATTCCCTGCTCCTGCCAGTTCTGAATGGTACGGATACTCGCGCCGAAAATGTCAGCCAGCTGCTTTTTGTTGACTTCCATTGTTCATTCCACGGACAAAAACAGAGAAAGGAAACGACAGAGGCCAAAAAGCCCGTTTTCAGCATCTGTCGTTTCCTTTCTTTTCAGGGGGGTGTTTTAAATAAAAACATTAAGTTACGGCGAAGAAGAACGGAAACGCCTTAAACCGGAAAATTTTCATAAATAGCGAAACCCCGCGCGCCTTCCGCCCCGTAACGTTCTGGATTGCCGGAAAGGACCCGCCAGCAATTCGGGTTTACTTCGCAATGGGATTTAATATCTGAACGACCAAAGTCGTGCGACCACGGTCGCACAGACCTGAATACACGTCCTGTTTCTTCCACCCCCGCACAGGACTGGCGAGCATGAGTGACAAACCCGCGAATCATAAACGCGGTAAAAACCCGGTGTGCATCGTTTTTGATTATTCCCGCACACTCGCGCAGAAGGAATTCCCCGTCGGGCTACGGTCATGGTTAATGCGGGAATACGGCGACGATACAGCGCATAATGTGTCAGGCTTGAATACCTTTATCGAATCCCCGTAACGAATTCTCCTGACGTTCCAGTCAGGTGATGATATGCATGGTGAGATTCAGATATGAAAAAGCCCCGCTAAAAGCGAGGCCATAAATCACTTAATATCTTATTGAGGACGCTGGAGTAATCCGCACTGAGCGAGAGTTAGAGCAATGTCATAAGACCCTTGCCTGTCTTTATAGCAAGCTTTATCAACTAGCTCAGCTTTGCTAATTCCGGGTAAATCAAGAATCAGATTCGCAACTTCAATTGCCCTTTGGTACAACTTACCGATCTTTTTCTCCCCATGATGTGGTTTTACTTTCTTCAGATAACCGCTATCCGCCAGAGCGAGAAACGTTGCCCTTGGGCATCCCTTCTTTCTTGCCGATTCGCTTTCTGTAACCTCAGCGACAGCAGCATCCCATGCATCACGAGGGGATATTGAATTATCAGCAACCAAATAATAAGCAATTAAAGCGGCGCGCGCGTATTGAGACATAATGCATCCATATACAAAAATCTTATGATAAGACTTTTCTAATATGAACACTGTGATCTCACATACTCTTGCAGGCCATTCAATTGGTTAGTTATGGTTTCGATGCGCTCTCTGAGAACGAAATAATCCCGTTGAGCGGTGTCAGTAAGTCTGGGGCTGGCGCCATCATCCACGCCGGAGGCGGCGGTGGTTTTATGCATGTCCGGACAGACTGCTTTGACGTACAGCCACTTACGACCAGCAGAAACATCAGCACGAAGACTTTCGATAGTCGCGTTAGCATCAGCAAGCTCCTTTGTGTATCTGGCATCGAGTTCAGCTACATCACGTTGACGCTTCTGCATGTCAGCGATAATGGATGCGGCTTTGTCGCGCTGTTCTTTGTAGGTGATGGCGTTATCACGGTAATGATTAACAGCCAATGACAGGCAGGCGATGATACAAATAACCAGAGCGGAGATAATCGCGGTTATTCTGCTCATACCTCAATCTCTCTGACCGTTCCGCCTGCTTCTTTGAATTTTGCAATCAGGCTGTCAACTTTATGCTCGAACTGACCATAACCAGCGCCCGGCAGTGAAGCCCAGATATTGCTGCAACGATCGATAGCCTGACTAATATCACCGCGATCAATCATCGGTAAAGCGCCACGCTCTTTAATCTGCTGCAGTGCAACAGCGTCCTGGCTTTTCGGAGAGAAGTCTTTCAGACCAAGCTGCTTGCGGTAGGCATCCCACCAACGGGAAAGGAGTTGGTAACGTCCGGCTGCTGTTGATTTGATTTTCGAATTTAGCGTGACAAGTTTTCGAGGGTGATCGGAGTAATCAGTGAAGAGTTCGCCACCGACAATAACGTCATAACCGTGGTTACGTGTCGGTTGTCTCCCGTTATCCGTTCCTTCTGACCATGCCACCATATCAAGGAAAGCTTTACGCTGGGAATTTAGTGCCTGCATAAATTACTCCTTCGAGCTACCAAATTTGTTACCGATTACTCGCATTGCAGCCCCACGAATAGCATCGACACCGATCAGCCCCACGCCACCACCAATGGCAACAGAAAGCGATTTAGGCCATCCGACATACTCAAGAGCGGATGCAAATGTCAGCGTCAGAGCACCACAGAGCAAAATTTCGAGTGTTTTTCGTTTCCAGCCGCCACCGCCGCCAAAATAGGCAATACGTAAACCAGCCATAACGATCGACATAATCACTGCGCCCAGTGGTGTGTCTCCACGCCACCAGCTCTGGAACAACTCCAGCCAGTCCGGCCAGGTATTTGGGTTATGAGGCATTTCGTCATCTCTCACCTCGCACATATCGCGGGTGCAAATTGAGGGAATAAAAAATCCCCGAATATTCCAGGAGCGGAAACGGGGAAAGGCGTCGCACTAAATGGACCTGTCAGCGGCCTTAAATAAAAAAAACGGCACATACTAGGGTCAGATGAAGTGTCAGATTAAGCATCTGGCGATATAAATTCTCGTTTGATATCGTTACATCGCCAAAAGTAACAACTATCAATGGAGAAATTAATGAAACTATTTATGGTTGATCGCCGAGGAATATACTCAACAGGCGATATCGTTACACCAAAGCAATTCTCCGATATAACTCCTGTTGAAATGTCATCTCTGGTAGACAAACTTTTTCCGCGCGGGCTTGCTCCACAAGGCGAAGGATACCTCATTAATAATGCGGCAAAAATTTATAATAAAAACGAACTCATCGACTGGGGACTTGAGTTTTACCGAAGAGGAGTTTGCCCGCAAAAACCTTCTCGCTATACGTCACTCTTCGCCTGGGGTAACCTGGAGGAGGCTAAACATTTTCGACTTACAGACGGAAAACCATCAGATAAAATTTTCATAATACAAACAGATAGTTATCATCGCGGAGATATGTCATTATTAAGAAATGATACATCGGTATTGGAATTCACCTACAGAATGGAGCTTTACTGGTCAGGAAAAACTTTTAACCCTGATCCAGTCTGGGAATACATTTGTCCGTTACCAGTAACTATCGGTGAACAAGTCCTTGCTTAATCCCCTTCATCCCAATAAAGACCTTTCGCGGCACAATGAGGACGGTAAGGATAGCAATAACTTGCTCTGACGTTACCAACCAGCGTGCCACTTTCTTTGAATGCCTTATTTCCATTCTTGAGCTGTGATAAGGCATTTTCAAGCTCAGCTATAGCGACAGCCATGTCTTCGCTTTCTACATACAGTGAAAAACCTTTAATGGGTGAACTCATGGTAAGTGGGATCATAGATATTTGATGATGGTGTGAATGCATAAATAGCCTCCCAGTGAAAAAATTAGCGAATAAAAGCTCTGACACCAGAATTATTTCCCCACCAGTTCACTTACCTCTTTCACCGTCTGGTTAAACCGCTCTGACTCAAGCTCAACACCTAACGCCCGACGCCCCAGCGCCATTGCTGCTTTTATTGTGGAACCGGATCCCATAAAGAAATCAGCAACCAGATCACCTGGTCGACTACTGGCGTTGATTATTTGCCTGAGCATATCCGCCGGTTTCTCACACGGATGTTTACCCGGGTAGAACTGAACGGGTTTATGCATCCAGACATCGGTATAAGGCACGGAGACTGATACGGAGAAATAGCGCCGGAGAGATTTAAACTCATCCAGCAATTCAGAATATTTGCGATTCAGTGAATCATAAGATGCCACCAGCTGGTGGTGTGGTTGTTCCAGTTGTTGTTTCTGAAACTTCTCTGCCGCTATACGGGAAAAAAGTGCCTGCAACTTCCGGTAGTCAGCCTCATTCGGCAACTGCCACTGACTGGCACCAAACCAGTGGGAAACCATATTTTTCTTACCTGTGGCTTCGGCAATCTGTTTTGCCGTTATACCCAGTTCGGCACGAGCATCCCTGAAATACGATATCAGCGGTGCCATTATGTGCTGTTTGAGTTCCCTTTCTTTTGCCGCATAGCCGTCACTTTTGCCGCGATATGGCCCCTGGTAATGTTCAGCAAACAGAACGCGCTCTGTGGCAGGAAAATATGCGCGCAAACTTTCTTTATTACACCCATTCCAACGTCCGGACGGCTTCGCCCAGATGATATGGTTAAGCACATTGAAACGTTCACGCATCATGATCTCGATATCAGATGCCAGGCGATGTCCACAGAACAGGTAAAGGCTTCCGGCAGGTTTCAACACCCGCCAGAACTGGGCCAGACAGTGGTCCAGCCACTTAAGGTAATCTTCGTCCCCTTTCCACTGATTGTCCCAGCCGTTGGGCTTCACTTTGAAGTACGGTGGATCGGTAACAATCAGATCAATGGAGTCATCAGGCAGGGACTGAATAAAATGCAGGCAATCAGCGTTGATTAAATCAACACTGTTTATTTTTACAGTATTTTTCATGGATCAGTAAGCGTAACTCTGGTAGGCTCACTCTGCTTTTGCGCTAAAGCAGTGGGCCATGGTTCGCTTGTGACCAGTAAGCATGAGCGAATGGCTGGCAAGTGCTACCAACACCCACCAGCCGCCCATTTTCACAAATTAAAAGCCCTTCATTGCTGAAGGCGTCTGTAACAGCCGAACTGGTAATCTGCCAGCCCCGCCATAACCAGCTGGGTCAGTATTAACTGACAGCGTTCGCGTGAAAGGTATGTGTTTTGTGCAATCTCCCCGACTGTTGCCGGTTCGATGCTTAATTCATTAAAAACAACTTTCGCCGTTTCTGTCATATCTTGCTGTTTTAGCATGTCTTTTTCCCTTCTGGTTAACATGACATACCAATAACTCTTGTCTAAAAAGCCAGCAAGATAAAAAGTCAGTATTCACGACCACCAGCGTGTTTACCGTACTGCTCTTGGTTTACAGGTACAAAAAACCCGCTCGACGGCGGGTTTAAGCTGTGTGGCGAAGTAACCACTCTTAACACGATACAATTTTTTTTGCGTACGCGTTAGTTTTTTATTATTTTACTTTTTGATACTATCGGCGTGGTTACAAACAAGGAGAACAGCAATGAGTAACTACTTGGAAGTTAAGAGAAAAATTGGTCAATATGCATGTGTTACTCGGTGGGGTTTCCCCTGTGCCGAGCGTGAAATCACTTTGATACAAAATGACATTAACTCCGCGATTCAAAGTGGTAAAGTTATAAGTCGTAGCATGCTCCAAGGCATTATCAGCCGTCATGTTCCCAATACCCATTTCTTAATCACCGACAGTGTCGACAACTCTGATCTTAACACTGCATTAAGAATGCTGGCGCCAAAACAAAAATGAATAATGATGTGTTTCAGATCAGCCCCGACGAAGTAACGTCGGAGCTGATTTCTGCAAAGGAAAGATTTTTACGTGGTATTCAGCCATACTTGTGTAATGGTATATCAAACCTTGCTGACCTACATGAAATTCAGCAGCACGCTTCAAAATATTTTAATACCGCTGTTAAATTAGTTCAAAAAGTAGATTTATGTAAACTGGATGACAATAAGACATTTGCCATTTCCTTAGTTGGAGACTGTCGAGCGGTTCTGGAAACTTATTTAGAATACTACGACATGATGGTGTCAAACATTAAATGCCTAGAAATTGATCCAAACAATATTGTACTGTATAGCAAAGATGGTCTATCAAACCTCCAAAGAATCATTAAAAAGTATTCATCAAAAGATATTTACACACCTATTATTGCTGAATTTGAGTCTCGAAATTTGCCAATCGATGGATTTACTATAGGTACACCAATGAATTGGAAATTAATTGTCACTGCCATTATTGGATTTTTAAGTTTTTGTATTTTTTTATCAATTACGCTGCTAATACCAGATTTGAATGAATTTCAAAAGAAAATGATTTTCTCTTTATATTTCATGAGTGCGGCCGTTGGAATCTCGCCATTCATTGCAAATAATATAAAGGTCAATGGGAAGATGGCATTTCGTGGTTCGGAATTCAAAGTATCTGCTGTTGGTGGTTTAGCAGCATTGATTGTTTCTTTCATCATCCAAGTAATTTAGCAAAGAGGCCCTAAGGCCTCTTATAATCATAGCATTGATAGCACACCACTAACAAAACCTAATGCTGTTTGCATATCTTTTCTAATTGTCCCATCAGAACACTTACGCTTCTTCGCAATGGTGCGTAATGAAATACCAATAACAAAGTGGGCAATAATTAACTCATATTCTTCTTGTTTATATTTACGTAACCGTGCGACACAACCGTCTATCATGATCCCTTCATCATCATCACACTGGAGACGTGTTTTTTTACCATGAGGTAAAAGCCCCTTGAAGCCTGCTGCTATCGGCTGCCAATCCACACTACTGTTATCTGCTGCAGCCCATGCTCCCCAGCGGTCCAAAACTTCATACATGTCACGCATCAACTTTCTCCACAAAATCAGGCCAGCACGCCAATTGCCAGCGCACGATCGATAAAACGAAATATCAACTCCAGCTGGGAGCCATACTTCTCTTCAAATGCCACGGTATCCGCATGCAGCTCGTCGTGATGCTTTCTGCACAAAGGCAACACAAAGAGGTCATGTGCTTTTGTACCCATTCCACCCTGACCGTGGCCTATCAGGTGGTGGGGATCATCAGCAGGCTTTCCACAACATGCACACGGCTGAGTCTTAACCCAGCGCGTGTACTTTTCATTAACCCAACGGCGACGTTTGGGGCGTAACATAAAAGACTCCGGCGACTCCGGATCCACTTCCAGCGCCAGCACCTTTTTCGCTTTATCCTGGATGATGCTGGTGGCAGGAACCGAAGGAACAAGGTCACTTTCCCGGGTGACAGACGGCACAACAGGCTTCGGTAATCTCAGTGCCTTACGGGCTGCACTTTCCGGTAAGGCATCCGCCAGGTCATTACGAACCAGCCACCAGCACAGTTCCGGCATTGTCACAACGTGACTATCATCAAAACCGAGATCACGGCGCACAACAGATAACACCCAGCGGGCACAGTTATCCGTTGCCATTGATTCCAGCCGTTCCGTGAACTGGTCACGCAACTGGTTATCGCAGTGCCAGCACAGACGGATTGCGCCCGGCGCATGGCGCGTTGTGGTCATGTTTTCGCTGTGCCAGTCGGAGTGAGGCCACTGACAGCCTTTTTCACGAAGTAACCAGCTTTCAAGACATTCCACGCCACCAGCACGACGGATCACTGCCTCATTGCGGAACACGGCCCGAACGGCAGGATCATCCGCCAGCGGTTGTGATGCTGCCGGAACGGCACCACTGGCGAAAGATGAATAACGTTCCGGCTCAGGCTCCAGCAGGACACGCCCCTGCATAAACAGGGGCATCAGCTCTGAACCTGGTCTGAACAATACGATCCCCATACGCGGGGCAATTTCAGGGGTCAGTAGTGCTCTCACGGTCACCTCAATGAACGGTATCGAGCAGCTTTAACAGCTCAGGGAATCGGGATTCGAAGAAATGCGGCTGCGTCTCGCGCGGATTTGCGGGACTGGTGATGTTCTTGCCGAACATGCAGCCTTTCGCTGTCAGCGACCAGAATTTTTTGATGTTGTTAATCGCGGTACGGCTGTATCGTTCGCGTTGTTCAACGATCCCCAGCTTCACCATCTGGTGATATGCCTGATTAGCCGTCAGGCGGATACCATACTGCTTCAGCAGTGCACTCAGCGACAGCGTGGGGCGACTTGAGCCATCGTGTGCATCAGCAGGAGCATCAATGGCATAGCGCGGTGCCAGATTCGGTAAGCCAACAGCCTCCTGGAGTTTCTGACAGGCCCCAAGCACAGATGAGTTAGACAGGTTTAACTCCCGACGCATAAAGTCCAGCAGAATCACTCCAGCCTGCATCTTGTCAGCAGCCTGTCCGGATAATTTTTCCGGTGCGCTGGTTACCATGTCGAAAGTACGGATCACCTTCAGATGGAATGACGGGCTGATCCACATTGCATAGGCATACACCAGTTCCTTACAGACATACGTCCCCTGATTATTTCCGCCGCGAATAACGTTAACTGGCTCTATATTGACCGAGTTGCAAATCTGCAACTCGCTTATTAAACGTTCAGTTTGCTCATTGCGGAGCCAGAATGCAGGCTTATGCTTATCCAGAGAACCGGCAGCCCTGTGCAGATCGTTCAGGCTGTAACGCCCATAAGCATCACGACGAACTTCAATACCATCAATGACCATCAGATTATTCATACTTCGTTTCTCCTCTTGATCAGGCGGCTGCACCCGCCGTTTTCTCGTACTTACTGATAGTGATCTCGACCTTCCCTTCCGGGATAACCGGTCCCCACTCCACCAACATTCTTTTCACCTGGCTGTCGTCTTCCCACACACCCGCGTGGGTCAGGGCGTCAAACAGCGCCTTGTTATAGTTGTCCAGATCGCGGATCCGGTTATCCGGAGGAAACAACACGATCTCCACTGAAGCAGGTGCCGACGTTGGTTTCGGCAGACGACGTAACTGCTCAACTATTGCTGCACACGCCGCGCTCTGGAATTTTCGCCCCGCCGCGCTTATCAGGCTCTTACCAGCAAACGCCCCTTTGTTGGGGTGTCGCCAGTACGTGTTCACGCTGGGCGGAAAAGGCAGGATCAGCTTCATACTTTCAGGCCCCTCTCATGTAACCAGTAGGTTGCACGCAGCCTTGCGTTTTCCTCACCGGCAAGCAGTGCGCGGATAATCCCGACCGCCTCGCTGTCGTCGTCCTTCACCGCAGTATGAAGCGTTATCCCCCGGGCCACGCCACGCTTTATCGTGATGACGCCTTTTTTCTCCAGTGCGCGAAGATGCTCTACCGCTGCATTCACTGAACGGTATCCCAGCATGGTTGCCACCTCCTGATTGGTTGGCGGAAAGCCACGCTCTTTCTGATAAGAAATCAGCATATCCAGCACCTGCTGCTGGCATTGAGTTAACGTCGTCATTACGCCCCCACGTAATTCCCTGACAGATACCACTCATCACTCGATACAGCGCGCTTGCTGCTTTTCCGTAAACACTGCTCACGACGCGCCAGAAAATTGTTTCGTTCTGGCTGGGAGTGGCTTTCGCGGAATGCCACCATCCACACCGTTGCAGCACGACGGTATAAGCCCCTGGACTCCAGTTTTTCAGCCTGGCGGGTCAGGCACAAAATCACCCGGGGATCGTTAGTGCCGACATAGAAATTGCGCACAGATCTGGTTTCTCGAACTGGTTGTGGTTCCAGTTCCTGCGCTCTCTCAGTCAGGCGCGGGAAATGTCTGCGTGTATCCCCTTCACAACGGTGAGCCACACGCCCACTCTGACGTAACTTGCTTGCTGACTGCAGAACGCGCTGCCGTGAGTAACCAGCAAAAGCATCCGCAATGTCTCCGGAAGTACACCCCGGATGGGCTTCAATGAATTTCTGAACGTCATTCAAAAGACTCATGATCACCCCCTGAATCCTGCCGGGATCTGGCTGTAGTCCACGTTGTCGTAACTGGATTTGAAGTACGGGTCTTCGCGTTTTTCGGTGTACGTGCTGACGGACGGCGATAAGCGCAGGGAAAGCTCATCCCATTTTTCCCGCAGCTTCGACGGGCTGAGCACGTTACGGCACCAGAACGGATCGCGGCTGACGCGGCTGTACATCTCGCAGATTTGTTTGTGAGTACGACCATCCTGCACACACATCAGGCGAATTTCGTTTGCCCAGGCTGTCCAGTTCGGTTCTTTGGGACGAACCACCTCGCCGTCACATTCGGCAGCCTGCTCGTACAGGGCGATGATTTTTTTCCAGAGCCACTGTGCGCAGGTCAAATCATCCTGCGTCCCCCACTGGCGCTTTTTAGGGCTGAATACAACCGCATCAGGATGGCGAGTTAAAAAATCCTGTTCATCCATCTGCGTGTCCGGTTGCGAAGCGTCCGGACGAGAGGGTTTTTTATCTGACGGATCATGTTTTGATTTTACTGACGGATCCCCGCCAGATTCTGACGGGTGAAAACCCGCTTTTTTGCCAGATTTCGACGCATCAAATTTTGACGGGTCAGATTTTGACGGGTCAGAATCTGACAGTTGAGAAAATGCCGCTGCCTGAAGCTTCGCAACGTTAAGCTGATAAACATTCGACGCATTGCGGTTACCCTGGCGACGCGCCTTACGAGTTAACCAGCCTTCTGCTTCCAGCCGTGCGATAGCCGTTCTGACGGTGCTCATCCCCGCGCCAATCTGGCGGGCAATGGTTTCAATTGATGGCCAGCACACACCTTCGTCATTACTGAAATCAGCCAGGCGGGCCATAATTGCCACGCTGGATAACTTCATGCCTGACGCAGCGCAACCATCCCATACATAGCCGGTTAATTTAGTGCTCATGACCGACCTCTATTTCCCTGAATTTACGACGAAACTGTTCGAGCGGGCTGAAGCACTCATGCTCATAGCCTTCGCGGAGGTAGATAACCCGTTGTGTTTCCGGCTCCCAACGAATGACTCTGACGGGCAATCCGTAGTGATCTTTGAACCAGCGGTTAACTTGTCGCAAAGGACTGTCTCCTTTTGCCGGTTGAAATCGCCCACAGCCCACTCTGCAAAGCTGTGGGTTACAATTTCCCTGTCACCTGGTACATTCACTGCATAGCAATACTCCACCTTCGCTTTTCCACCCGGTACAGGAAGTGCAATCAGTTGCGAGCGACGGTAGTGTGTTGTTAAACTGTTCATGCGTTAGTTTCTCCACAGTCACGACACGCCACGGCGCCCGGAGCTGCACACTCGCGGGCGTCATTACTTTCTGAAATGCAAAAAATTTTGTAGACCAGTGCTGCATGCTCCTGCAGCTTCGAAATTGAGAGGTACAGCTCGTCATTAATTGCTGTCTTCTCATGCGGTTCCACTACACCGTCTTCGATTGCTGAACGAATCTGTTTTGAATAACTGCCGATCTGTTCAATGACTTCCAGCAGACGCTGGTTAATATCGGCGTTGTCCACATCCTCGACGTCAGGAAGAGACACAAAGACGCCATTTGCAGACTGCGCCACAGCATCAGCAATGAAGTGAGTTCCACCAGCACGTTGCAAAATCATTGCCCATCCCAGCGGGAAAATCTGATCGCCATCGGCACGAAGGCGGTTAAATAATGCGTTCTCTGTTACATCCAGCCAGTCAGCAGCTTCAGCGTAACCCCCCGGCAACGCTGCGATAGTTTTTCTGACAGCTTTCACGTACCACTCAGGCTGTTTGTCTACTTTCCAGTGATGCTTACCCACGGTTCACCTCCTGTTCCTGTGGTTTAAACCCATTCTGGTTTTGGCTAGATTGAAAACGTGCCGGATAAAGAATCTGCATTTCGCTGATTTCACCCTTAAAAAAATTGGCTAAACGTTCTGCAAGCTCGATAGATGGAATCTGTTCCAGCCTCTCAATACGACTCAACGTCGCTGGATTGACTTGAACACCCGCAGCAACATGCTGCAAAGTGAAACCATGCGCCTTACGCACATTTCGTAATGGTGATTGCATATAACCTCCAAATATTGCGCGTTATGCATGTTATTTCACGCAAATATTTTGCGCAAGTTGATTTGCTTATCACGCAATAAAGAAATGTAATAAACGCATGAACATAGGAAACCGAGTCAGACAACTTCGCCAAGCGAAGAACATGAAAATCGCCGATCTCGCTGAAGCAATAGGAGTAGATGCGGCGAACATCTCGCGCTTAGAAACGGGTAAGCAGAAACAATTTACCGAACAAACACTGAGTAATATTGCCAAGAGCTTAGGTGTTGATATTGCTGATCTCTTTACCTCTGCCCTCAAAAGTAATACTGTATATAAAAACAGTAATAATGAGGATGTTGCGCAGGTGAAGGATGTGTTCCGTATTGAAATGCTGGATATCAGTGCCAGTGCGGGAAATGGCCTTATCCAGGGCGGTGATGTCATTGATGTGATTCATGCCATCGAATACAGAACTGATAATGCTGTATCAATGTTCGGCGGACGACCAGCCAATCACATCAAAGTTATCAACGTTCGTGGGGACAGTATGTGTCCAACCATTGAGCCAGGAGATCTCATCTTCGTTGATGTCAGCATCAATCAGTTTGATGGTGATGGTATATATGTCTTTGGTTTTGATGACAAAATATACGTTAAAAGACTTCAAATGATTCCTGACAAACTGCTGGTGATTTCTGATAACCAGATTTACCGTGAATGGGGAATTACTAGCGAAAACGAACACCGATTCATGGTCTTTGGAAAGGTCTTAATCAGTCAGTCGCAAACCCTTAAGAGACATAATTAACTTCAATATCCCATCCATCGGCCACCGAAAGGTGGCTTTTTATCACCCATCATTTTGCACATCTCGCAAAATATTACTTGCGCATATCGCATTTTAATTTTATCTTTTGTTCCAGACCAACTACAGGATTACAACAAAATCTGGTTGCAACACGGTGCATGGTGCATGTGTCGTAAGCGGTCAGTAAATGTCAAAAACGAACAGTCAGGACGACCAAGAAGTAGCCGCCTTGGGCATATGAAGTCCAAGATGATTCGTTAGCAACAAAAAAGCGCCCTATAGGACGCTTCGCTCTTTAACAATCTGGATATCCACAACAGTAGCAATCTACAGATTGCCGTTAAGTTTTCTGGCCAACTCCTCAATGGATGGAGGCGATACGTAATCCGGATTTTTATTCATCAGAAACTTATTTTCACAGTGGAGGCACCTGCTTTTATGAAAAAGCTCATCTTCGCTAACCGGGAATGGTTGAAGTATCGATACTATCTTTTGTCCAAAACATTTTGGGCAAAGATGCATGGTTATGCTGCCACCGTTCACGATTACCTCCTTCGAGTATACAAAAGTACCCGACTCAAGTTGGTTAAGGATATAGCCTTCCGTCTGAGCCTCAAAGTTTTCGAATTCTGCAATTTTAGCTTTGAGAGAAGCATTTATTTCTTGATAAGAGCCCACCAGTTCAACGAGAGACACGCATTCGCGCTGAATAGACGCAAGCTTTGAGTTCAGCTCACCAATAGCCGCATTTACTTCAGCTTGAGTTTTTGCCTCGTTCATTAGTTTTGCAATCTGGGCGATTTCACGAATAGCCGTCATTGCTGCCGTTAATTCAGCGATCACATTGAATACTCTTATTGTTGCTGGGGATATCCAGATTAACCGAATCCTTGTTGTTGGGGAATAACCAGGTCCACCTCGCCTGATGTGGCTAAAAGCAGGCACATAACAGCTAAGTATTTTCAACCAGAGAGAATCCTTAGCGTTGTGGTGAATGCGGCTCAGCGCACGCGGGTTAAGGTTGAGGCTGACAGTCGACCTTCTGTGGATACCCACCCGCCTGGTGTGCAACCTTCGCCAGGCACCGGGAGGCACCCGGCACCACAACTTTATGCTGTGTGTAGTCCTGGCGGTACCAGTTTGTACCCTTGCTTCCGGCTGGTACCGTCCTTTTTACAAAACAGAGAAGAGCATCACCGGACGACGGGCTCATAACCCAATCCATCCGGGCGGCTGCCACCGCAGGTGTTCTTCTCTGTTTTGTGGAGAAACTAACTGACCTTGCAGGGTCGATATGATGAGGAGCAGCAAAATGGCTAGCGAACGCAGTACTGATGTGCAGGCATTTATCGGGGAGCTGGACGGCGGCGTATTTGAAACCAAAATCGGCGCAGTTCTCAGTGAAGTCGCTTCCGGTGTGATGAACACGAAAACCAAAGGTAAGGTCTCACTCAATCTGGAAATCGAACCGTTTGATGAGAACCGAGTGAAAATCAAACACAAACTCTCATATGTTCGCCCGACTAACCGCGGGAAAATTTCCGAAGAAGACACCACCGAAACACCGATGTATGTCAATCGCGGTGGTCGCCTGACTATTCTGCAGGAAGACCAGGGACAATTACTGACTCTTGCCGGTGAACCTGACGGAAAACTCCGCGCAGCAGGTCGTTAATATCGTTTTTAATAAACTGATTATTTATCTCATCACTGAATATCTTTATATAGTGAGGACTTATTATGTCTCAGAACTTAGACGCAACCGCAATTAATCAAGTCCATGCCCTTATTTCTGCTCAGGGTGTTAATGAAATTATCAGTAAGATTGGTGCCGATGCTGTGGCATTGCCTGAGAATTTCCGCATTCATGATCTGGAAAAATTTAATTTAAATCGCTTCCGTTTCCGTGGTGCGCTTTCCACTGCCAGCATCGATGACTTTACCCGTTATTCTAAAGATCTTGCAGATGAAGGCACCCGCTGCTTTATCGATGCTGATAATATGCGAGCCGTCAGTGTGCTTAACCTGGGTACTATTGATGAACCAGGTCACGCAGATAACACCGCCACTCTCAAACTGAAAAAGACAGCACCGTTCTCTGCCCTGTTGTCTGTTAACGGCGAGCGTAACTCCCAGAAGTCACTGGCAGAATGGATTGAAGACTGGGCCGACTACCTTGTGGGCTTTGATGCTAATGGTGACGCCATTCAAGCAACAAAAGCGGCTGCGGCGGTCCGTAAAATCACGATTGAAGCAAACCAGACCGCTGATTTTGAAGACAATGACTTCAGCGGCAAACGCTCTCTGATGGAGTCTGTCGAAGCGAAAACCAAAGACATTATGCCAGTAGCATTTGAGTTTAAATGCGTTCCGTTTGAAGGCCTGAAAGAACGTCCGTTTAAATTACGCCTCAGCATTATCACTGGTGATCGCCCTGTACTGGTTCTGCGCATTATTCAGCTGGAAGCAGTGCAGGAAGAAATGGCTAACGAATTTCGTGATCTGCTTGTTGAAAAATTCAAAGACAGCAAAGTAGAAACCTTTATTGGTACTTTCACCGCCTGATTTCATTACTGCAAATGCCCCTGCGGGGGCATTTATGGAAACGTAATTAACTCAATAATCGCCTGATGGCGAGGGTTTTCTTTAACCAAAATTCAGCGCGGTGCAGCGCATATACGTGGAGAACAAAATGTCATTTATTAAAACTTTTTCCGGGAAGCATTTTTATTATGACAGGATAAATAAAGACGACATCGTGATTAACGATATCGCAGTTTCCCTTTCAAATATCTGTCGCTTTGCCGGTCATCTTTCACACTTCTACAGCGTCGCCCAACATGCGGTGCTTTGCAGCAAACTGGTTCCGGAGGAGTTTGCTTTTGAAGCGTTAATGCATGATGCAACAGAAGCGTATTGTCAGGACATCCCCGCGCCACTGAAACGCCTTCTTCCTGACTATAAACAGATGGAAGAAAAAATAGACGCCGTAATCCGTGAGAAATACGGGTTACCTCCTGTTATGAGCACGCCAGTGAAATATGCCGATCTCATTATGCTGGCAACCGAACGCCGCGATCTCGGGCTTGATGATGGCTCTTTCTGGCCTGTACTGGAAGGTATCCCGGCAACAGAGATGTTCAAAGTGATTCCACTGGCACCAGGACATGCCTACGGGATGTTTATGGAACGTTTTAACGAGTTATCGGAGTTACGCAAATGTGCATAACTCATGTAGTTAGTTTTTCCGGCGGGAGAACATCTGCATATCTTGTTCACCTGATGGAAGAACAAAGAAAGGCTGGCAATAACGTCTGCTACATCTTTATGGATACCGGTTGCGAACATCCGCTGACATACCGCTTTATTCGGGAGGTTGTGAAGTTCTGGGGCATACCACTAACTGTGTTGCAGGTCGATATCAATCCTGAGCTTGGGCAGCCAAATGGTTATACAGAATGGGAGCCAAAGGATATTCAGACGCGAATGCCGGTACTTAAACCGTTTATGGACATGGTTAAAAAGTACGGCACGCCATACATCGGCGGCGCGTTCTGTACTGACAGGCTAAAACTCATCCCTTTCACGAAATACTGCGATAACCATTTCGGGCGAGGTAATTACATCACATGGCTGGGTATTCGTGCAGACGAACCCCGTAGGCTGAAACCGAAATCGGGCGTCCGGTATCTTGCCGAACTGTCAGATTTTGATAAGTCGGATGTTATCCGGTGGTGGCGAAAACAACCTTTTGATTTGCAAATCCCGGAGCATCTCGGGAACTGTGTTTTCTGCATCAAAAAGTCAACGCAAAAGCAGGGGCTTGCATGTAAAGACGAACCTGGTCTGATGCGAGTTTTTAATGAGCTGGTTACAGGCAAACACGTCAGGGATGGTCATCGCAGAATAGGTAAAGACGTTATGTACCGTGGTCACCTGACGCTTGACGGAATTGCCAGAATGTCTGCCAACAGCGACTACAGAAATTTGTATCAGGCGATGGTACAGGCCAGGCGATTCGATACCGGCTCGTGTTCAGAGTCATGTGAAATCTGGGGTGATCAATTGGAATTGAAATTCGAAGAGGTAGGGGTATGACAACCGAAATTAACTACCATGCACTGCTTGAGCGCGCACGGAATAAAGTGCAGAGCATTGAGTTCGCCTTAACACAGAGTGCATTCGCTGAGATTCGCGCTGAGCTTGAAGATGATTTAGAACTGGCACGGATTGCACTGGCATCTCTGGAAGTAGAGCCAGATGAACGCGAAGCCTATGAGTTATTCATGGAAAAGCGTTTCGGTGACTTAGTAGATCGTCGGAGAGCAAAAAACGGCGATAACGAATACATGGCATGGGATATGACTCTCGGTTGGATCGTCTGGCAGCAACGAGCTGGTATCCATTTTTCAACAATGACACAGAAAGAGGTGAAATAATGGAGCCATACAGCCTCACACTCGATGAGGCCTGTCATTTTCTCAAGATATCCAGACCGACTGCCATTAACTGGATACGCACAGGGCGTCTTCAGGCAACACGCAAAGATCCCACTAAGAATAAATCTCCTTACCTCACAACACGACAAGCCTGCATTGCGGCGCTTCAGTCTCCGCTGCATACTGTCCAGGTGAGCGCGGGTGATGGCATAACAGAGGAAAGAAAATGTCACTCTTCCGCAGAGGTGAAATATGGTACGCCAGTTTCACATTGCCGAACGGTAAAAGATTTAAACAGTCTCTTGGAACAAAGGACAAAAGGCAGGCGACAGAGCTCCATGACAAGCTAAAGGCTGAAGCATGGCGGGTCAGCAAACTTGGTGAAATACCTGATATGACGTTCGAGGAGGCGTGTATCAGGTGGCTCGAAGAGAAAGCACATAAAAAATCACTGGACGATGACAAAAGCCGGATCGGATTCTGGCTTCAACATTTCGCAGGAATGCAACTAAGAGACATTACTGAATCAAAAATTTATTCAGCAATGCAGAAAATGACGAACCGGCGTCATGAGGAAAACTGGAAACTCAGGGCAGAAGCATGCAGAAAAAAAGGGAAACCAGTTCCAGAATACACGCCAAAACCAGCGTCCGTTGCAACGAAGGCAACGCATCTTTCATTTATAAAGGCCCTGCTAAGAGCTGCAGAGCGTGAATGGAAAATGCTGGATAAGGCACCAATTATTAAAGTGCCTCAACCAAAGAATAAACGGATCCGCTGGCTGGAGCCTCATGAAGCACAAAGGCTGATTGATGAATGTCCGGAGCCATTAAAGTCTGTTGTTGAATTTGCACTTGCAACAGGCTTAAGACGCTCGAACATCATCAACCTTGAATGGCAACAAATAGACATGCAGCGCCGGGTGGCATGGATAAACCCGGAAGAGAGTAAATCAAACCGTGCAATTGGCGTTGCGCTGAATGATACTGCATGTCGCGTATTGAAAAAACAAATCGGGAATCATCACCGTTGGGTATTTGTGTATAAGGAAAGCTGTACCAAACCAGACGGAACGAAAGCACCAACAGTCAGGAAGATGCGGTATGACGCAAACACAGCCTGGAAAGCGGCGCTGAGACGAGCAGGTATTGATGATTTCAGATTTCACGACTTGAGACACACCTGGGCAAGTTGGCTGGTTCAAGCCGGAGTCCCGTTGTCAGTGTTACAGGAAATGGGAGGCTGGGAGTCTATCGAAATGGTTCGTCGATATGCTCACCTCGCACCTAATCACCTTACCGAACACGCACGGCAAATAGACTCGATTCTGAACCCATCGGTCCCAAATTTGTCCCAGTCAAGAAATAAGGAAGGTACTAATGATGTGTAACTTGTTGATTTAAATGGTGCCGATAATAGGAGTCGAACCTACGACCTTCGCATTACGAATGCGCTGCTCTACCAACTGAGCTATATCGGCCCTGAAAGGACATGTTCACGAACGTGAATCACGGTGGACAAGGTTAAAACTAACCGGGCGATGCGTCAATGGCCTTGTGAATCAAATGGCTACTTTTGCATCACCCGGTTTTATTTACGCACGAATGGTGTAATCACCAATGCCGATCCACTTATAAGTGGTCAGTGCTTCCAGCCCCATTGGGCCGCGCGCGTGGAGTTTTTGTGTGCTTACCGCAACTTCCGCCCCCAGTCCAAACTGGCCGCCGTCGGTAAAACGCGTAGAGGCGTTAACGTAAACAGCGGAGGAATCCACTTCGTTAACAAAACGCTGGGCGTTGCGCATATCGCGGGTCAGGATCGCATCGGAGTGTTGCGTGCCGTGTTCACGAATATGGGCAATGGCGTCATCCAGATCGCTAACGATTTTGACGTTCAAATCTAATGACAGAAACTCATCGTCATACTCTTCGGCTTTAACAGCCACCACCTTCGCGGGGCCTGCCTGCAACTGCGCCAGCGCGGCTGCATCAGCGTGTAACGTCACGCCGCTTTCCGCCATTTGTTTGCTTAATGCGGGCAGGAAGCTATCTGCGATGTTTTTATTTACCAGCAACGTTTCTACCGTATTACATGTGCTCGGTCGCTGAGTTTTCGCGTTGACGATCACTTTTAATGCTTCAGCGATCTCTGCGCTTTCATCAACGTAAATATGGCATACGCCTATACCGCCTGTGATCACCGGGATTGTCGACTGCTCGCGGCACAGTTTATGCAAACCAGCCCCACCGCGCGGGATCAGCATGTCGATGTATTTATCCATACGCAGCATTTCACTGACCAGCGCACGGTCAGGATTATCAATTGCCTGCACGGCACCCGCCGGTAAGCCGCAGGATTTCAGGGCGTCCTGAATCACCGCTACCGTTGCAGCGTTAGTGCGACAGGTTTCTTTGCCGCCGCGCAGGATCACCGCGTTACCGGTTTTCAGGCACAGGGAAGCAACATCAACCGTCACGTTCGGGCGCGCTTCATAAATCACGCCAATCACCCCCAGCGGTACGCGACGACGCTCAAGACGCAGGCCGCTGTCCAGTACGCCGCCATCGATTACCTGCCCTACCGGATCGGCGAGATTGCACACCTGGCGCACATCGTCGGCAATGTCTTTCAGCCGTGCGGGCGTCAGTGCCAGACGGTCAAGCATCGCTTCGCTAAGGCCATTGGCACGCGCGTCTGCAACATCCTGCGCGTTAGCGTTGAGGATACTTTCGCTTTGTGCTTCCAGTTCATCGGCGATTTTTTCCAGCACACGATTTTTTTCGCGGCTGGAGAGTTGCGCTAATTTATACGAGGCTTGCTTCGCGGCAATGCCCATTTGTTCCAGCATCGGCCAGCTCCTTAACGGGTAATCATGTCATCACGGTGAACGGCAACCGGGCCGTATTCATATCCCAGTATTGCATCAATTTCTTGCGAGTGGTGTCCGGCAATACGGCGTAATGCATCGCTGTTGTAACGACTGACGCCGTGGGCGATATCGCGACCTTCGAGGTTGCAAATACGGATGACTTCACCACGCGAGAAATTGCCAGTCACGCTTTTAATGCCTTTCGGCAACAGGGAGCTGCCGCGTTCCAGAATGGCGGCAGTTGCCCCTTCATCTACCGTGATTTCACCCGCAGGCGGCGCACCGAAAATCCAGCGTTTACGGTTTTCAAGCGGAGTCGCCTGGGCATGGAACAGCGTACCGACGGAAATGCCTTCCATCACATCACCAATAACGCCCGGCTTGCTGCCCGCGGCAATAATGGTGTCGATACCCGCACGGCAAGCCACGTCCGCGGCCTGCAATTTGGTGCTCATGCCGCCAGTTCCGAGGCCTGAAACGCTATCACCGGCAATCGCGCGCAGTGCGTCATCAATGCCGTACACATCTTTAATCAGTTCTGCCTGCGGATTGCTGCGCGGGTCAGCGGTATACAAACCTTTTTGATCGGTCAGCAGCAACAGTTTATCGGCACCCGCCAGAATCGCCGCCAGCGCAGAAAGGTTATCGTTATCACCGACCTTAATCTCTGCAGTAGCGACAGCATCGTTCTCATTAATTACCGGAACGATATTGTTATCGAGCAACGCACGCAGGGTATCACGGGCGTTCAGGAAGCGTTCACGATCTTCCATATCAGCACGGGTCAGCAACATCTGCCCGACATGAATGCCGTAAATTGAAAACAGCTGTTCCCACAGTTGAATCAGTCGACTCTGCCCTACCGCCGCCAGCAGCTGTTTTGAAGCGATAGTCGCTGGCAATTCCGGGTACCCCAGGTGCTCACGTCCGGCGGCAATCGCACCCGACGTCACAATAACAATCCGATGCCCGGCGGCATGTAACTGCGCGCACTGGCGAACAAGTTCAACGATATGGGCACGGTTCAGGCGGCGCGATCCGCCTGTTAGCACACTGGTGCCGAGTTTTACCACCAGCGTCTGGCTGTCACTCATGATTCTCTGCCATTCAATTTTAGGAAAAATGATATCAAACGAACGTTTTAGCAGGACTGTCGTCGGTTGCCAACCATCTGCGAGCAAAGCATGGCGTTTTGTTGCGCGGGATCAGCAAGCGTAGCGGCAGTTGTTTACGCTTTTATTACAGATTTAATAAATTACCACATTTTAAGAATATTATTAATCTGTAATATATCTTTAACAATCTCAGGTTAAAAACTTTCCTGTTTTCAACGGAACTCTCCCGCTGAATATTCGCGCGTTAATTAAAATCAGGAATGAAAATGAAAAAGAGCACTCTGGCATTAGTGGTGATGGGCATTGTGGCATCTGTATCCGTACAGGCCGCAGAAATATATAACAAAGACGGTAATAAACTGGATGTCTATGGCAAAGTTAAAGCCATGCATTATATGAGTGATAATGACAGTAAAGATGGCGACCAGAGTTATATCCGTTTTGGTTTTAAAGGCGAAACACAAATTAACGATCAACTGACTGGTTATGGTCGTTGGGAAGCTGAGTTTGCCGGTAATAAAGCGGAGAGTGATACTGCACAGCAAAAAACGCGTCTCGCTTTTGCCGGGTTGAAATATAAAGATTTGGGTTCTTTCGATTATGGTCGTAACCTGGGCGCGTTGTATGACGTGGAAGCCTGGACCGATATGTTCCCGGAATTTGGTGGCGACTCCTCGGCGCAGACCGACAACTTTATGACCAAACGCGCCAGCGGTCTGGCGACGTATCGGAACACCGACTTCTTCGGCGTTATCGATGGCCTGAACTTAACCCTGCAATATCAAGGGAAAAACGAAAACCGCGACGTTAAAAAGCAAAACGGCGATGGCTTCGGCACGTCATTGACATATGACTTTGGTGGCAGCGATTTCGCCATCAGTGGAGCCTATACCAACTCTGATCGCACCAACGAGCAGAACCTGCAAAGCCGTGGCACGGGCAAGCGTGCAGAAGCATGGGCAACAGGTCTGAAATACGATGCCAATAATATTTATCTGGCAACTTTTTATTCTGAAACGCGTAAAATGACGCCAATCTCTGGCGGTTTTGCCAATAAGACGCAGAACTTTGAAGCGGTCGCTCAATACCAGTTTGACTTTGGTCTGCGTCCATCGCTGGGTTATGTCTTATCGAAAGGGAAAGATATTGAGGGCATCGGTGATGAAGATCTGGTCAATTATGTCGATGTTGGTGCTACGTATTATTTCAACAAAAATATGTCAGCGTTTGTTGATTATAAAATCAACCAACTGGATAGCGATAACAAATTGAATATTAATAATGATGATATTGTCGCGGTTGGGATGACGTATCAGTTTTAATGAATATTGCCGGATGCGGCGTGAACGCCTTATCCGGCCTACGAAAACTACGAAAACCAATATTTCAGGCCGGAAGAGATGCTCTAACATCGCATCCGGCACATTTCATTCACGCCGTTAACTTCACCGGTTCATCACGAAAATCATCTGCCGGTTCCAGTTTCAGATTCAGCGTCGCCAGCAGCTCACGCAGCTTCTCGTGAAATTCACGCAGGGTGTGCTCCAGTCGTTCAACCACTTCGGCATCTTTTATCTGAACACTCGTCCAGTCGCCTGCTTTATCGAACAGACCAAACTGGTAACTGTAGGTAAAACGGGATTCCTGCGCTTCCAGTTCCATCCACCAGCCCCAGAACTCACGCACTTCCGGTGCCGGTTTCACGTTGACGCATACAGCCAGACAATCGAAAAAGAATCGATTATCTTCGCACTTACCTTCACGAATATACGGGCCTAGTGCGGTAAATTTTTTGATCAATCTGCTCTTCGGGTGTCCACTCGGTAACGTCATTGCAATCTCCTGTTGTGATGCAACTGTTTTACCAAATTGGTAAAATTTAGCAAATTTTTAACACAAACGTTTTTCGATCCAGTCTGTGATTTCCTGAAGGCCTTTGTCAAAATTCCGATACACTGGGTTAAATGGGATCTCTAATAATTTACCGTCAGCAGATGATGAGGTGATTAAGCGTGAGTCCTCTTCCGGGCTGAACGGATCGTTCTTCCAGTAGCCTGATAACATTGGCGTTGGGCAGCGACGTCCCAGCAATCCTTGCACTTTTAATGAATAGCGATTCAACTCCACTCGCAACGCTTCGTCGGAAGCATCATGCATCCCCAAACGACTGGCCAGAACGTCAAGATACATTTCCGGCACCTGTTGTTGGCACTTAAAATCACTCAACAGGGTATGAACTACCGGACCAAGACAGGCAACCACTTTCAGACGCGGCGATTCAAGGTATGCCAGACGCACGGCAACGTTAGCGCCGAAACGGAAACCAAAGGCCGCGACGCGAGTGTGATCCACCCACGGTACGTTAGGCAGCGCCTTTAAAACGTGCTGATGCAACAGGCTGGAGTCCTGGGTGAGCTTCCATTTTGAAGAAAAGCCCACCGACGGCATATCAATAGTCAGCATAGCAATGCCGCGCGGCGCAAAATAACGTTCATACAGGCTGTAATAGTCCGTCTGCATCGCATCCAGACCACCACACATTAATACTGTCGGGAACGGGCCATCGCCTTTCGGCATATGCAAAAAGCCGGTGATGGGCGCACCGCCGGGTACGGTAAACTCCATCTGCCGCATCGTGCCCGGCAGACGCTGAGCGGCCTCTTCATAGGCGCGGTTTGACAAAGCCTGCGCTTGCTCGGCCAGGTCATCTCCTTTCAGATGAGGATAGGCAGCAATGTTGTACAACGTAGCCGCATGCAGCCAGTGTCGACCGCTGAGTTGCGGATCTTCTTCCGCACAGGCTTTTTGTTGCCACACCATCGCCTGGGTAGCCCACTCATAAATCCAGTTGCCGCCGCGGTAGCCAATCACCGTATCGTATAAATCATCGTCGGTACGTTCGGCATCGCTCATCACAATACGCGCCTGGACATCGAGGATTTCACGTGGGTCAATGCCGCGCCAGATCCACATCAGACGGTTAATCATGCGATACCAGTGAGGGATGGTTTTACCATCAAGGGCCGACTGCACAGGCAGTTGTGCGCCGTGACTAAAGCGGCGGACTAGCGTCGAGGTTTCAGGATGTTTAAAGCGGGGTTTGAACAGGGTTTCGCTCAGGTTTGCCTGTGTCATGGATGCAGCCTCCAGAATACTTACTGGAAACTATTGTAACCCGCCTGAAGTTAAAAAGAACAACGCCCGGCAGTGCCAGGCGTTGAAAAGATTAGCGACCGGAGATTGGCGGGACGAATACGACGCCCATATCCCACGGCTGTTCGATCCAGGTATTTTGCGGAATATCAACAACATAATCATCAACCAGCGGACGACCGGCCGGTTTTGCGAAGATGGTGACAAAGTGCGCTTTTGGATACATTTCACGAATCGCAACCGCAGTACCACCGGTATCTACCAGGTCATCAATAACGATGAAGCCTTCGCCATCGCCTTCTGCGCGTTTCAGCACTTTAAGCTCGCGCTGGTTGTCGTGATCGTAGCTGGAAATACAAACGGTATCGACATGACGAATACCCAGTTCACGCGCCAGTAACGCACCCGGTACCAGACCGCCACGGCTTACGGCAATAATGCCTTTCCATTGTTCAGAAGGCATCAGTCGGCTTGCGAGTTTACGTGCATGGATCTGCAACATGTCCCAGGTGACGATGTATTTTTCGCTCATGTGAAGTGTCCCAGCCTGTTTATCTACGGCTTAAAAAGTGTTCGAGGGGAAAATAGGTTGCGCGAGATTATAGAGATCTGACGCACTAAAAACCAGTATTTCACATGAGTCCGCGTCTTTTTACGCACTGCCTCTCCCTGACGCGGGATAAAGTGGTATTCTCAAACATATCTCGCAAGCCTGTCTTGTGTTGACAACATTTTCTGCTAACCCTGTGACCTGCAATACTGTTTTGCGGGTGATCGACAAGGAGACTTAACGTGTCTGAACTGTCTCAATTATCTCCACAGCCGCTGTGGGATATTTTTGCCAAAATCTGTTCTATTCCTCACCCGTCCTATCATGAAGAGCAACTCGCTGAATACATTGTTGGTTGGGCAAAAGAGAAAGGTTTCCATGTCGAACGCGATCAGGTAGGTAATATCCTGATTCGTAAACCTGCTACCGCAGGTATGGAAAATCGTAAACCGGTCGTCTTGCAGGCCCACCTCGATATGGTGCCGCAAAAAAACAACGACACCGTGCATGACTTCACTAAAGATCCTATCCAGCCTTATATTGATGGCGAATGGGTTAAAGCACGCGGCACCACGCTGGGTGCGGATAACGGCATTGGTATGGCCTCTGCACTGGCGGTTCTGGCTGACGAAAACGTGGTTCACGGCCCGCTGGAAGTGCTGCTGACCATGACCGAAGAAGCCGGTATGGACGGTGCTTTTGGCTTACAGAGCAACTGGTTGCAGGCTGATATTCTGATTAACACCGACTCCGAAGAAGAAGGTGAAATCTACATGGGTTGTGCGGGAGGTATCGACTTCACCTCCAACCTGCATTTAGATCGTGAAGCGGTTCCAGCTGGTTTTGAAACCTTCAAGTTAACCTTAAAAGGTCTGAAAGGCGGTCACTCCGGCGGTGAAATCCACGTTGGCCTGGGTAATGCCAACAAACTGTTGGTGCGCTTCCTGGCGGGTCATGCAGAAGAACTGGACCTGCGTCTTATTGATTTCAACGGCGGCACACTGCGTAACGCCATCCCGCGTGAAGCCTTTGCGACCATTGCTGTCGCAGCTGATAAAGTCGACGCCCTGAAATCTCTGGTGGATACCTATCAGGAGATCCTGAAAAACGAACTGGTAGAGAAAGAGAAAAATCTGGCATTGCTGCTGGACTCTGTTGCGAACGATAAAGCTGCCCTGATTGCGAAATCTCGCGATACCTTTATTCGTCTGCTGAACGCCACCCCGAACGGTGTGATCCGCAACTCCGACGTGGCAAAAGGTGTGGTCGAAACCTCCCTGAACGTCGGTGTGGTGACCATGACCGACAATAACGTAGAAATTCACTGCCTGATCCGTTCTCTGATCGACAGCGGTAAAGACTACGTAGTGAGCATGCTGGATTCGCTGGGTAAACTGGCAGGTGCGAAAACCGAAGCAAAAGGCGCATATCCTGGCTGGCAGCCGGACGCTAACTCTCCGGTAATGCATCTGGTACGTGAAACCTATCAGCGTCTGTTCAACAAAACGCCGAACATCCAGATTATCCACGCGGGCCTCGAATGTGGTCTGTTCAAAAAACCGTATCCGGAAATGGACATGGTGTCTATCGGGCCAACCATCACCGGTCCACACTCCCCGGATGAGCAAGTTCATATCGAAAGCGTTGGTCATTACTGGACGCTTCTGACTGAACTGCTGAAAGAAATTCCGGCGAAGTAATTATTTGATTTGCTGCCGGATGGCGTTTAATCGCCTTCCGGCAGTTTCATCCTTCATTATCCTTCGATAAAAGCCATCCCTGTAAACGTTCGTCGCGGGTTGCCACGTTCAATCTGGTGATGGAACATTCGCCGCTGCGATTTCAGCGCCGCGCTATTTTCCTGTTGCTGCTGCTCCAGCTTCCAGGCGATAAGCAATCGCGCCAGCCGTTTGTTGGCATGCTGACTACGCTCTGACTGAACCTTCACGCTAATTCCGGATGCCAGATGCGTGGCGCGTACCGCCGAGTCGGTTTTATTGACATGTTGACCGCCCGGCCCCGACGAACGCAGCGTCTCATACCGGATCGCATCGGATTGCTCCTGCTCATCAGCGGTAAAACGCCCAATGCCCAGAAACCAGTTTTTGCGCCCATGATGTGGCCGATACGGACTCTGACAAATCCACTGAATAGTGCCGCACCAGCTTTCGCTTAAAGCCCATGCGTTATCGCCATCCAGAGAAATCAGCGCCGAACGCAGTGTGTCAGAGTAGCGACCCGTTTCTGTTTCCAGCACCGTTACCGCGACGTCCTGTCGGGTAGCTTCTTTAATCAGCCTGTCCAGTGCTTTTTTCACTGCGAGACAACATTCTTCCGGCCCCTGAGCAGAGGAGAGTTGTAGCAAGATCATCCTTTTTTCCCTCCACTGTTTTTGAGCGTCAGCACCGGGCGCAGTCGCGCGACAGGAATAATTAACCCAGCCAGCACCAGACATTGCACCACGCTTTCAGCCGATTTATAGGCTTGTGGCGCTTCTTCAAAGATGAGTTGTTTATCGCGACAAATTACCCGACTGCCAAGTTCAGTCCGCGAGAGTTGCGTCGCCGTGTATTTCGCTGCCAGACGCCCTTTACACTCGGTGCGCCCCCATTTACGCCCCGCCCCATGCGCCAGCGAGTGGAGCGTTTTTTCGTTCGCAACAGGTTTAACCAGCCAGGAGTAATCGCCGCGTGAACCGGGAATAATCACCAGACCGTTGTCATCCGGCGTGGCGCCTTTACGATGCAACCAGCCCTGTTGATCGCCGATTTGGCACGCGCTAACAAAGTTATGCGCCACATCCAGAACCGGACTTCCGGTGGCCTTAACTTGTTGCATTATGCGCAAAGCGATCAGCTGGCGATTAATACGCGCAAACGCCAGCGCATCGTCATGTTCCGCAATATACCGTAGCGCGTCGTCACTGCCTTCAGGCAAACCATGATGCGAAAACGAGGCAATATGCCGCTGTAAAATAGACTGCCCCAATCCCCTCGAGCCGCTATGAACCAGCAGTTGCAGATGCTGCGCATCCAGACCAGCCAGTGCAAACAGTTCCGCGTCGATAATTTGATCAATTTGTTGCAGTTCTGCGAAGTGGTTACCGCCACCGATGGAGCCAAGCGAGTTGCGCCACGGATGCTGTGCAAATGCTGACGGCAGGTTTTCCTCCAGCCAGCTTTCTTCAGCAACGTCATCCAGATCTGATAATCGCTTTTCAAACTTATCGGCGTTGTATTTGCGAGCGAGAATATCTGTTTGCCATAGCGCCATGCCGCAGCCGATATCATTGCCGACCAGTGCCGGGTAAAAACGACCAACAGAGAAGAACGCTGCGCCAATCGGGTAGCCGCGTCCGGGATGTAAATCTGGCATCCCCACAACGCGCTGCATGTTGGGTAAATTTGCCGTGGTGTGTAATTGTTGGATCGCTAAACTCTCGATCCACAGGTCATCAGATGCGATGGTAAATACCGCATCGGATAAGGGACGAATATATTTGCCCATGTACCATTCCATTTATGAATAAAAATCAGGAAATGGCAGACGAATCCAGGGCAAGAAAAAAGAATTAATCCTGGAAAGGTCTGCAAAGAGTCATTGATAAAGGATTTGTCATGATTTACCTCCTTGCAGTTTGTGGAATAAGAAAACGCGCACATACTAGACGGGCGTTATTTTCATTGCAAGCTGGATTTAATGTTGCGGTTTATATCGCATATAAAAATTAGTAAACCACGTTCCCCGGCATTCAACGCGCTGCTGCTTAACTGTCTGAAAACCATAACGTTCAAAAAAGGGTTTTGCGGTTATGCTGGCGTCCACCGTAAGTTCGGATTCAGACTTAATCAATGGTTTTAACAAAGCGCTGGCAACTCCGCGTCGGGTGTATTCCGGTTCAACAAATAACATATCGATATAATGTCCAATGCGGGTAATAAAACCAACCGGTTGTGCATTAATAACTGCAACCCGCACTTGTGATTTCGCGAGTTTCTCCTTCCAGCGAGATTCGTCAATCTGCGCCCAGGCGGCAATTTGCTGTGGAGAATAGTGCTGACTCGCCGTCATCGTAACAGCTCGAAGGAAAATAGCGCATAGTTGCTGAAAATCACCAGGCTGATAGTTTCTTATTTGTATGTTATTCATAATCCCAGCACCAGTTGTCTTTCCATTTGCGGGTCCAGCAACGTCACATGCAGCCCCACCAGTCGCACACCGCGCCCGCCGCGGCGTTCATCCCAGGTTTTACGCGCGGTGGCGATTAGATCAGATTTATTCAGCCGCGGCCAGACGTGTTCCTGGGTGGTTTGCTGAAAATCGTCGAACTTTAATTTCACCCCCTGGCGGGCAATCAGCAAATCAGGTTTTACCTTTGCCAAACGACGCTCCAGTTCAGGGTAAAGCCGCTCGATGATCGCTTCACATTCAGACCAGTGATGAATATCTTCCGCCATCGTACGTTCTACACCGACGGATTTTCGCAACCTTTCGCTGTTAACGTCGCGCTCGTCAATGCCCTGACTACGCTCCCACAAAATGCGGCCAAATTTGCCAAAACGTTTGAGCAGAGTCACCAGATCACACTTTTGCACATCACCGCAGGTTCGTAGCCCCATCGCTTCCAGTTTAGCCGCTGAGACTTTGCCGACGCCGGGAATTTTTGCCAGCGGTAAGGTTTGCAGAAATGCCGGAACCTCAGCCGGAGTAATCACAAACTGACCGTTGGGTTTATTCATGTCGGAGGCGATTTTGGCGAGAAACTTGACCGGCGCAACGCCCGCAGACGCCGTCAGTTGCAGCTCGTTGAAGATCGTCTGGCGGATTTCCTGGGCGATGAGGGTCGCAGAACCGTGGCAATGGACGCTATCGGTGACATCGAGATAGGCTTCATCCAGTGATAACGGTTCAATGCGCGAGGTATAGCGCGAGAAAATTTCGCGGATATGATTTGAGGCTTCTTTGTAGGCGTCAAAGCGCCCTGGAAGCAAGGTGAGATGCGGGCATAATTTGAGCGCCATCCCTGTCGGCATAGCGCTACGTACGCCAAATTTACGCGCGGGATAATTGGCGGTGCTGATTACCCCCCGTCGTTCGCGGCTGCCGCCAATAGCAATAGGGATATCGCGCAGGGCGGGATTGTCGCGCATCTCCACCGCTGCGAAAAAGCAGTCCATATCCACATGAATGATTTTACGCATTGCTCACCTCTCAACACTGGTAAAGTATACAGTGATTTCAGGGTTTGAGAAATGCGTAAAGATTCAGCATTTAACGCGCTCGCTGCGAAAGCACCTGCTGCTTATCCAGCTTTTGCACCAGCGGCTGCACCACTTTATCCCCATGCTGACCAAAGTATTGATACAGCGTATCGGACGCACTTTTGGTCAGCACCATAATCTCAATGCGCCGGTTGCCCGCGCTTTGCGGATTTTTGGCATCCAGCAGCATCTGGTCCGCCATTGCGCTTACCTGCATCACTTTATTTTCCGGCATTCCGGCCTCTTCCAGCACCCGACGAGCCGAAAGCGCGCGATCGCCCGAAAGGTTCCAGTTGTTGTAGATATTGTTTTTGTAGGCCATCGCATCGGTATGCCCGGTAATAATAATTTTGTTATCGAGCGAGTCGAACACTGGCGCAAGCTCCACCAGCAAAGTTTTAAAGAACGGCATAATCTTCGCGCTGCCGCGTTCAAACATATTGCGGTTCTGGTCGTCTTTAATCAGCACGCGTAATCCCTGGGGAACAATCTCCATCTCCAGATTCGCTTCCATATGCGCATCACGGGCGATGGTATTGATACTGGTCGCCAGCTCGCCAAGCTCGGTGGCGGATTTCTTCTTCAACAGCGCCGTTTTCTCGTTGACGTCGCGCGCTTTTTTCTCCGTCTCTTCCGGCACCGCCACGGTGGCAGGTTTTGGCAGATGAGACGGGCTGATTTTATTTAACGGCGACAACCCACCACCGTTAAAAATCGACTGCCCGTGCAGCGCGGCGATAATGCTTTCACGCTCGGATTTACTGACGCTGTTGACAATCAACTTTATCGTCGTAACCAAGGGGGCCGAGCGTATTTCCGAGGTTTCTGCCCGCTTTACCCTGGACGCGATGCCCGGCAAACAGATGGCGATTGACGCCGACCTTAACGCCGGGTTGATCAATCAGGCGCAGGCGCAGACCCGGCGTAAAGATGTCGCCAGCGAGGCCGATTTCTACGGCGCAATGGACGGGGCATCAAAATTTGTGCGCGGGGACGCCATCGCCGGGATGATGATTCTGGCGATCAACCTGATCGGCGGCGTCTGTATCGGCATCTTCAAATACAACCTGAGCGCCGACGCCGCCTTCCAGCAATATGTGCTGATGACTATCGGCGATGGGCTGGTGGCGCAAATCCCTTCCCTGCTGCTCTCCACCGCGGCGGCGATTATCGTCACCCGCGTCAGCGATAACGGTGATATCGCCCATGACGTGCGTAATCAGTTGCTGGCAAGCCCGTCGGTTCTCTACACCGCCACTGGAATTATGTTCGTGCTGGCGGTGGTGCCGGGAATGCCGCATTTCCCGTTCCTGATGTTCAGCGCCCTGCTTGGTTTTACCGGCTGGCGGATGAGCAAGCGCCCGCAAGCGGCGGAGGCGGAAGAGAAAAGCCTCGAAACGCTAACCCGTACGATGACAGAAACCAGCGAGCAACAGGTCAGTTGGGAAACTATTCCGCTGATCGAACCTATCAGTTTAAGCCTCGGCTACAAACTGGTGGCGCTGGTGGATAAAGCGCAGGGCAACCCGCTCACCCAGCGTATTCGCGGCGTACGTCAGGTGATTTCCGACGGCAACGGCGTGCTGCTGCCGGAGATCCGTATTCGGGAAAACTTCCGCCTCAAGCCCAGCCAGTACGCCATTTTCATCAACGGCATTAAGGCTGATGAAGCGGATATTCCGGCAGATAAACTGATGGCCCTGCCCTCCAGCGAAACCTACGGCGAGATAGACGGCGTGCTGGGGAACGACCCGGCGTACGGGATGCCGGTCACTTGGATTCAGCCCGCGCAGAAAGCGAAGGCGCTGAATATGGGGTATCAGGTGATCGACAGCGCCAGCGTAATTGCCACCCATGTGAATAAGATTGTGCGCAGCTATATTCCTGATTTGTTTAACTATGACGATATTACTCAGCTGCATAACCGTTTGTCGTCGATGGCACCGCGACTGGCGGAAGATTTGAGCGCGGCGCTCAATTACAGCCAGTTGCTGAAAGTGTACCGGGCGCTACTGACTGAAGGCGTTTCCCTGCGCGATATCGTCACCATCGCCACCGTGTTGGTCGCCAGTAGTGCGGTGACTAAAGATCATATTCTGCTGGCGGCCGATGTGCGCCTGGCGCTGCGGCGCAGCATTACCCATCCGTTCGTTCGCAAGCAGGAGCTGACGGTGTATACGCTGAATAATGAGCTGGAAAATCTGCTGACCAACGTGGTGAATCAGGCGCAACAGGCCGGCAAAGTGATGCTTGATAGCGTGCCAGTGGATCCGAATATGCTCAACCAGTTCCAGAGCACGATGCCTCAGGTGAAGGAGCAGATGAAAGCGGCGGGGAAAGATCCGGTGCTGCTGGTGCCGCCGCAGTTGCGCCCTTTGCTGGCGCGCTACGCAAGGTTGTTTGCGCCGGGGCTGCATGTGCTGTCGTATAACGAAGTGCCGGATGAGCTGGAGTTGAAGATAATGGGGGCGTTGATGTAGGCATCCGGCATCGGTGCATATTGCCGGATGCGGCGTGAACGCCTTATCCGGCCTACGGGTGAGCACGGTTTTGTCGGCATGATAAGACGCGTGGCGTCGCATCTGGCATCGGCGCACAACCGCCGGATGCGGCGTGAACGCCTTATCCGGCCTACGGGTGAGCGCGGTTTTGTCGGCATGATAAGACGCATCTGCGTCGCATCAGGCACCGGTGCACAACCGCCGGATGCGGCGTGAACGCCTTATCCGGCCTACGGGTGAGCGCGGT
>ERZ1106922.102-NODE-102-length-46817-cov-16.500257_pt1 | contig 46817 bp, 36 predicted proteins | sample MGYA00403656_ERZ1106922 | MGnify/ENA primary metagenome ERZ1106922 (study PRJEB35170, sample SAMEA104062453) | human gut metagenome | biome: human gut; feature: human-associated habitat; material: faeces | place: Denmark | collected 2012-10-12 ... | reverse complement strand
GCCGCGCGCTCTCCCTTTTTCTTTTACCTGTTTCCCGATGTGCTTTTTCGCCGCCCGTGTCCGCCCGTTTCGCCGTTCCTTGTGCGCTCACGATATTCGCCGTCGGGGCGAGGCCGCACGTCGGGGGCGCGGGCGGCATATATTTAGACATATATTTGTCATGAACGGGGAGGCGGGCATGAGCGAGCGCATGATGAGCGGACTGTTGTCGGTGGGGTGCGGCGGACGCGCCGATGTGGAGATCGTCACGGACGTTAAAGATCTGCGCGTGCGGGAGGGGGACATTGTCATGGGCAGAGGAACCAACCTGCTCGCGCCCGACGAGGGCGTGGCTGGGCGGGTGCTGGTCATGCGGTGCGGGCGGATGCGCGCGGAGGGCAACGTGATATACGCCGAAGCGGGCGCGCCCGTCGCGGCGGTGGCACGGCTGGCGGCGCGCCTGGGGCTGAGCGGGCTGGAGTGGGCGGAGGGCATACCGGGCAGCGTGGGCGGAGCCATAGTCATGAACGCGGGCGCGTTCGGCGGCGAGACGGGCGGCGTGCTGGCGTACGCGGACGTGGTGGGAAGGGAGGGCGCGGAGCGTTTGCCCGCGTCCGCGCTCACGTTCGGCTACCGCAGGACGGAGGGGCTGACGGGCGTAGTCACGGGCGGGGTGTTCGCGCTGGCGCGCGGCGACACGGCTGAGATAGCGGCGCTCATGCGCCGTTACGCGGAGCGCAGGCGGCTGACACAGCCGCACGGCAGGACGTTCGGCAGCGTGTTCAAGCGCGTGGACGGGGTGAGCGCGGGGTACTTCCTCGACCGCGCGGGCATGAAGGGCAGACGGCGGGGCGGCGCGGTCGTGAGCGACGTCCACGCCAATTTCATCGTCAATACGGGCGGGGCGACGACGTCCGACGTGCTCGCGCTGATGAGCGACATGGAAAAGGCGGTCTCGGACGCGTTCGGGGTGCGGTTGGAGCCCGAAGTCGTACTGTTGCCGTCCGCCGAAAGAGGACATAAAATCACTTGAAAAAAAACGCGCGCGGGAGTATACTATATGTTATCGAGGGAACGCCATGTTAACGGGAGATTACCACACTCACACGACATACAGCCGCATGGGTCACGGCAAGGGCAGCGTGGAGGACAACGTCCGCGCGGCGGCCGCGCTCGGGCTGAAGGAGATCGGACTGACCGACCACGGTCTGCGCCATCTCACTTTCGGCATGACTCGCAAGGCGTTGCCGCGCTTCCTCGCGGACGTGCGCGCGGCGCGTGAGAAGTTCCCCGAGGTGCGCGTGTACGCGGGGCTGGAATGCAACTTCCTGCCGTCGGGGGAAACGGACCTGACGGAGGACGCGGCGGAGCTGCTCGACATAACGGTGTGCGGGTATCACAAGCTGGTGCGCGGCGCGATGAGCGCGTTGCTCGCCAACACGTTCTCCAAAAACTCGGCGCGCACGCTGGCGCGCAACACGGACATGTACGTCCGCGCGCTCGAGCGGTACGACATAGACATAATCTCCCATCCGCAGCACGACTGCCGCATCGACCTTCGGGCGGTGGGCGAAGTCGCGGCGGCCAAGGGAACGTATATCGAGCTGAACGGCAAGCACCGCGACATGACGTCGGACGAGCTGGTCATGCTGGCGGATCTGGGCTGTGAGTTCGTCATGGACAGCGACGCGCATTCGCCCGCGCGCGTGGGCGACGTGGCGTTGCAGGTGGCGGCCATGGAAGAGGCGGGACTGCCCATGACGCTAGTCGCCAATTGGGACAGGCTGCCCGTGTTCAGGAGCGGAGGTGCGCATGGAAACGCTGAGCGCACGGGCTAAGGAGGAGCTGGCGCGCGTCGTGCCCAACAACGGATACGACGCCCGCGCGGAGCTGTCCGCGATCGTGTCGTGCGCGGGCAGCGTGAACATATCCCACGGCGGCATGACGGTAAGCGTCGCGACGGACAACCGCGACATGCCCGCGCTCGTGTCCAAGCTGTCGCTCATGCTGATGATGCCCATACCGCGCGCGGAGTTCGCCAAGCACATAACGCTGACCTTCGACGGCGGGCGGGAAGTGCTGGAAAAACTGCTCATCTTCCGCGGCGGGGATCGCCCCGGCAAGGTGGAGGGCATAGACGCCCTGCTGGTGCGCGGGGACAGCGAAAAGCGCGCGTACGTGCGCGGCGCGTTCCTGGGTGCGGGGTTTCTGTCCGCGGGGCGCAACAACCACATGGAGTTCGCGTTTTCGGGCGAGAAACAGCGGGACGACGTGCTCGCGCTCTTTCCCGAGGGGCTGACGCCCGGCGCGGGCAGGCGGGGCGGGCGTTACACCGCCTATTTCAAGAGCAAGGAAAAGATAAGCGACGCGCTGGTATACATGGGCGCGACGAAAGCGGCGCTGGTGTTGCAGCAGGAGATACTGCTCTCCTCCGTGGGCAAGCGCGCGTCCGCCGCGCGCAACTGCGACGAGGCGAACATCGACAGGGCGTTGGACGCCGCAGAGAAACAGATACGCGACATCGACCGCATAGACGCGGTCATGGGTCTGGAATCGCTGGACGAGCGGCTGCGCACGACCGCGCTGCTGCGCAAGGCATACCCCGAGATGAGCATGAGCGAGCTCGCGGACATGCTGGGCGTGAGCAAATCGTGCGTCAAACACCGACTGGAAAAACTTGCCGCGCTGGCGGCGGGACACGCATAAAGGAAACAAATGGAAAAAGGATTCGTACATCTTCATCTTCATACCGAATATTCTCTGCTGGACGGCGCGACCAAGATAAGCAAGCTGTTCGCGCGATGCGCCGAGCTGGGTCAGCACGCCGTGGCGATCACCGACCACGGCAACATGTACGGCGCGATGACCTTCTACAAGGAAGCGGCGGCGTTCAACAAAAAGAGCGACTTCAAAGTCAAGCCCATCATAGGCTGCGAGGTGTATACCGCGCCCGACATGCACGTCCACGCGCCCGAGGCGGGCAGGAAGAAGCCCAAGCCCAACCACCTCATACTGCTCTGCAAGAACGACGTGGGATATCACAACCTCATCAAGATGGTGTCGCAAGGATTCACCGAGGGGTTCTACTATAAGCCGCGCATAGACTTCGACCTGCTCTCCAAGCACCACGAGGGGCTGATATGCCTGTCCGCCTGCGTGGCAGGCGAGCTGCCCCAGGCCATACTCGCGGGGGACATCGAGGAGGCGCACCGCGTCGTGCGCAAGTTCAAGGCGCTGTTCGGCGACGACTATTACGTGGAGATACAGGACCACAACCTGCGCTCGCAGAAGGCGGTTTTGCCCTACCTGCTGCGCATCGCGAAGGAAGAGGGCGTCAAGATCGTGGCGACCAACGACGTGCATTACCTGCGCAAACAGGACTCCCGCACGCAGAAGGTGTTGCAGTGCATCGCGTTCGGCGACAAACTGCCCGCGGGCGACGACACCACCACGGTGACGGAGAGCGAAGAGGGCGTGGACGACGACGCGTATTTCCCCACGAAGGAGTTCTACCTCAAGAGCCGCGAGGAGATGGAGGCGGTCTTTCCCAATATCCCCGAGGCGCTGGACAACACGTTGGAGATAGCGGACAAGATAGGGGACTGCAAGTCCTTTTTCGAGCGTAAGATGCTCTATCCCGTGTACCACGCGCCCAACGGCATGTCGAGCGACGACTACCTCCACGCGCTCATGGAGGAAGGTCTTAAAAAGAAATACGGCACCATAACGCCCGAGGTGCGCGCGCGTGCGGACTACGAGTTCGGCATCGTGTCGGGAATGGGCTTCACGGACTACTTCCTCGTGGTGTGGGACTTCATCAACTACGCGGAGAGCGTGGGCATACCCGTCGGGCCGGGCAGAGGCAGCGGTGCGGGCAGCATAATCGCGTACGCGATAGGCATAACCAAGATCGAGCCGTTGGGCTTCGATCTGTTCTTCGAGCGCTTCCTCAACCCCGAGCGCGTGTCCAACCCCGACTTCGACATCGATTTTTGCGTGGAGCGACGGGGCGAGGTCATCGAGTACGTCCGCCGCAAGTACGGCGAGGATCACGTGTCGCAGATATGCACGTTCGGCACCATGGCCGCCAAGGCGGCGATAAAGGACGTCGGACGCGTGCTCAACGTGCCTTTCGCCGACATGAACCGCATAACCAAGCTCATGCCCAAGATGATGGGCAAGCTGACCATAGAGCACTGTCTGGGCAGGAAGCCCGACAAGGACGGCGTGGACCACACGATAAGCGAGCTGAAAGAGATATACGACACCGACCCCGTGCTGCGTCAGGTGCTGGACATCGCAATCGAGATCGAGGGCATGCCCCGCCAGACGGGTCTGCACGCCGCGGGCGTCATCATATGCCGCGACCCCATAAGCGACCACGCGCCCCTCGCCATGAACAACCAGGGCATAGTGGCGTGCCAGTACAACATGATACAGGTGGAGGAGCTGGGTCTGCTCAAGATGGACTTCCTCGGCCTGATGAACCTTACGGATATCAAGAAGGCGGTGGACCTCGTGGAGCAGACCACGGGCAAGCGCATCGACTTCTATCACATGACGTACGACGACCCCGAGGTCTATAAGATGATAGGCGAGGGCGACACGCACGCGGTGTTCCAGCTCGAGAGCGGCGGCATGAAGAACTTCATGAAAGACCTCAAGCCGGACTGCATAGAGGATATCATAGCGGGCATATCGCTGTACCGCCCCGGCCCCATGCAGTACATCAAGACGTACGTCTACAACAAAAAGCACCCCGACGAGATCGTGTACAAGCATCCCGCGCTCAAAAAGAACCTCGCGGCGACGTACGGCGTCATGGTGTACCAGGAGCAGGTCATGAACATCTGCCGCGAGCTGGCGGGCTACTCCATGGGCGGCGCGGACTCCATACGCCGCATGATGTCCAAGAAGAAGCACGAGGCGCTCGCCGCGCAGCGCAAGACGTTCATACACGGCGGCACGTTCACCAACGAAAAGGGCGAGACCGTGCCCGTGCCGGGCGCCGTCGCCAACGGCATGAGCGAGCAGGACGCCGACCAGCTCTTCACCGAGATGATGGACTTCGCGTCCTACGCATTCAACAAGTCGCACGCGGCGGCGTACGCCTACGTCGCGTACCAGACGGCGTACCTCAAATGCCACCACCTCAAAGAGTTCATCGTCGCGGTGCTCAACAACCGCATAGGCAAGATAGACGAGATAACCAACTACCTGACCTACCTCAAACAGAAGGGCGTGACCGTGCTCCCGCCGGACGTCAACCGCTCCATCGTGGGGTTCTCCGTGGAGGGGGACAAGGTGCGCGTGGGGCTCGCGGCCATAAAGGGCGTGGGCGAGGCCATCATGCAGCAGATGGTGGACGAGCGCACGCGCAACGGCGAGTACAAGGACCCTTACGAGTTCCTTTCGCGGCTGTACGACATCAAGCTGAACAACCGCGTGATAGACAACCTCATATACGCGGGCGCGCTGGACTGCTTCGGCAAGCCGCGCGCGGTGCTCGTGCAGGCCATGCCGCTCTTGCTCGACCGCGTCGCCGCCGACAAGAAGGCGCGCCGCGGCGGACAGTATTTCATGTTCGACATGGCGGAAATGGGTCAGGCGGGGGACGACTTCGTGTACCCCGTCGTCAAGGAGTTCTCCCGCCGCGACATACTCCGTCTGGAAAAACAGGTGTGCGGCGTGTACCTCTCCGGCCACCCGCTGGAACAGTACACCGAGCGGCTCAGCCGTATGCCGTACAACACCGCGGACATCAACAAGCTGGCCGTGAGCGAGGACGAAGAGGGCGAGGAAGAACACGAGGCGCACGTCGAAGGCGGCTTGCAGGACGGCTCGCCCGTCACGCTGGGCGGCATGCTCGTCAGCACGGAAAAGAAGTTTTCCAAGTCGGGACGCGAGTTCGGCATGGGCGTGCTGGAAGACATGATGGGTACCGTCACCGTCATGATATCGCCTTCGGGCTGGGCGCGGCTCAAAAGGTCGTTCGAACCGGATAAGCTGGTGACGATCACGGGCAAGGTCGCGGCGTCGGGCGACCGCGAACCCTCGGTGTGGATATCCTCCATCGAGGAGTGGAAGGACGCGGGCGACGCTCCCGCCAAAGCCGTCGCGCGCATATGCTGCTACATCGCGGGCGGGGAGGCCAGCCCCTTCATGGCGGAGATCATGGACATAGCCTCCGCATACCCCGGCGGCGACGAGATGTACATCAAGGACACCTCGACGGGCGAGCTGTTCCGCTCTCCCGTCCGCCTCAACGCCCCCTCCGCGCGCGCGGAGCTGGTCACCCTCCTCGGTGAGGGAAATGTGAAATTGGCGTGAAAGACGGAAAAATAGGGTGAATCCGTTTACAAATACGGGAAAAATGTAGTATAATCTACTAACGGAGATTTTGCATCATGAAAAGAATCGGAGTACTGACAAGCGGCGGCGACTCGCCCGGCATGAATGCCGCGATCCGCGCCGTCGTAAGAACGGCAATAGTGAACGACATGTCCGTCGTGGGCATCGAGCACGGTTATCAGGGAACGCTGGACAAGGCGTTCCGCGAAATGGGCATGCGCAGCGTGTCGGATACCGTGCAGCGCGGCGGCACCATCCTGCGCACCGCGCGTTGCATGGACTTCCACAAGTCCGAATGCCAGGACACCGCCATCGCCAACATGCGTGAAGCGGGCATCGAGGGCCTGGTCGTCATAGGCGGCGACGGCTCGTTCCGCGGCGCTCAGGCGCTGTCCGCCAAGGGCTTCCCGACCATCGGCATCCCCGGCACGATAGACAACGACCTGGCTTACACCGACTACACTCTGGGTTTCCACACGGCGTGCAACACCTGTCTGGAAGCCATAGACAAGATCCGTGACACCTCGTCCTCGCACGATCGTTTTACCATAATCGAGGTCATGGGGCGTCACTGCGGCGACATCGCGCTCTACACGGGCATCGCGGGCGGCGCGGAGATGATAATCATCCCCGAAGTCCCCATGGAGTTCTCCGAGATAAAGAAGAACCTCATCGAGGCCTCCCACAAGGGCAAGTCCAGCGGTCTGGTCGTGCTCGCCGAGGGCGTGTGCGGCGCGGACGAGCTGATGCGCTACCTCCAGCGCGAGACCAATCTGTCCATCCGCGCGACGGTGCTCGGCCACCAGCAGCGCGGCGGTTCGCCTTCCATGCGCGACCGCGTGCTGGGCGCGCAGTTCGGCTATCACGCCGTCGGCCTGCTGAAAAAGGACATCGGCAACCGCGTCGTGGGCATAAGCAAGGAAAAGATCGTGGATTACGACATCGAGGAAGCGCTCGCGATGCCGCGTAAGTTCCGTAAGGACCTCTATCGCATGGCAGGCGTGATCTCGCAGTGACCGCGTAAACGTGAAAGGGAGAAAATAAGGAGAAATGGAGCTTTCACTCAAGAGGTGCTGCAGATACGCTCTGCGGTTTTGGTGGGTGATAGTCGCGGCGGCCGTCATAGGCGGTTTCATCGGCTTTCTGACCACCATGCGGGACGCGGACTACTTCCGCGCCGAAGGCGAAGTGCGCGTGGACGTGGACATCACGCAGAACAGCGACAGCGTGGATGCGCTCGATTTCGCGACCGCACGCGTCATCGAGATGATCGAGAACCGTGACTTTCTCACCGCGCGCTTCGACGAGGCGGGCGCGTCGGGACTGTATAAGGACAGGCAGGTCACGGAGTTCGTCACCGCGACCCGCAACACCGACAGCGGCTCGGTCATCACCATCAGTTGCATGACTCCCAGCCGTTCGTGGTCCACGGACATCGTCAAGGGCATCATGGACAATCTGCCCGCACAGATACCCGAAAACAGCGCCTACGCCGTCACGACGGCCTCCACCGCTCAGATAGTGGAAACGCAGACCTCTTCGCGCACGATGCCCACCGCGGTGGGCGTGGTGGCGGGCGCGGTCATCGCGTTCGTCGTGCTCATCGTGATAAGCGTGATAGACAACCGCATCTACTGGCGGGACGAGCTTGAGGACGGGCGGCTCCCGCTCCTCGGCGACCTCTCGGGCAAGCGCTCGCGTCAGGACGAACCTTTCGCCCTGGGCAAGTACGGCGCCGCCGAAGCGGAGGAGGTCCGCCGCATGCGCGCCGAATTCGCGGGCGCGCTCGCACGTGCGGGCGGAGCCAAGTCCGTGCTCGTGGTGAGCGACTGCGCGTCCGTGGACACCGCCAAAGCCACCCTGAAGCTGGTGTGCGCGGTGGTCGCGGAAGAGCATAAGGCGATCGTCATGGAACTCGACCGCAAGACCAGCTCTCTGGGCGACGTGCTCGGGCTGAGCGGAAGGACGTTGAACGAATACCTCGCCGGCAAGGCCAAGGCGTCCGACATCGGCGCGGACACGCATATCAAGGGTTTGCGCGTCATAACCGCGCATGCGAACGGGACGAGCGCGATGACGGACGACATGATGACCGCGCGCCTGGCAAACGAGCTGAACGGCTCGTGCGACGAACTGTTCATGCTCGCCGCGCCCGTGAACGTGGGCGCGGACGCGTACAGCTGCGAAGCCGCCGACGCGGTGCTGATCGTGGTCAAGCGCGGCAAGACGGGGCGTCGGTTCCTCCGGCACGCCTGCGATACGTACATATCCCGCGGCATGCCCGTTCTCGGCATAATACTCATCTGAAAAACCAAACGGCTCAACGAGGCTGTCCGCGTATAGCGGACAGCCTCGTTTTATACGGTATTGACAAGCGCGGGCGAGCTGTGGTATAATTCTGTAAATATACCATGGGAGGAACATATGAACGTCGCTATCGTGGAAGACGACGATCTTGAGGCGCGTACGCTCCGCGAGCATCTGTCGAGATATGCCGAGGAATGCGGAACGGAGTTCACGGTGGAGAGGTTCGACAACGCCGTGACCTTTCTTTCCGGCTACGTTCCGAAGTACGACATCGTGTTCATGGACATAGAGATGCCTTCCATGGACGGCATGGAGGCCGCTCGACGCTTGCGCGAGGTGGACAAGAAGGTCACGCTGGTGTTCGTGACCAACATGCAACAGTACGCGGTGGACGGGTACGAAGTGGACGCGCTCGACTACATACTCAAACCCGTTTCCTATCCCGCCTTCAAGCTCAAGCTCCGCCGCGCCGTCGCGCGCGTGGAGGCGAGCACCGACCGCGAGCTGGTCATCCCGATATCGGGCAGCGGGGGAGGCGTGGCGCGGCTGAGGCTCTCCCGCCTGCATTACGTGGAGGTGATGGGGCATCACCTCGTATATCACAGCGAGGACGGGCTGTTTCGCTCGTACGGCTCGCTCAACGACGTCGGCCCGACGCTGGAAGCCAACGGTTTCGCACGGTGCAACAGCTGCTACCTCGTCAATCTGCGGTACGTCGGCTCGGTAAGCGGGTTCTACGCCAACGTGTGCGGCGACGAGCTCAAGATAAGCCAGCCCAGGAAAAAGGAGTTCCTCAAAGCTCTCAACGATTATATAGGCGGCGGTAAAGATGTTCCTGTTTGACACGCAACTTTTCTGGTACCGCCTCGTGTTCCTCACGGAGCTGATCGTGGCGGAGGCGCTTTTCATGTATAAGTTCGACAAGCGGAGCAGGTTCGCGCTCAGGGTAGCCGGCTCCGTCTTCGTCGCTTACGCTTTCACGTTCTGCTATCCGCTGCTGTCTTTCGGCGCGATCTATTCCTCCGTAATGTTCCTCGCCATATTCGCAGTGACGGTGGGCGGTATGGCGTTCTGCTTCTGCGGCCCGTTCGTCAACGTGGTGTTCTGCGCGCTGGCGGCTTACACCGTCCAGCACTTCGCGTACGTGCTTCACACCTGCATCGTGACCGTCACGGGGCTGGAGTCCGACCCCATGGCGGTGTACGGCTCGGGCGGGTTCACGGCCGACCCCAACTTTCCATTCTCCGTCATCATCTACGCCGACTCATACGCCGTGGTGTATTGGCTGGCATATCTCGTGTTCGGCACGCGCATAAAGAAAAAGGGCGACCTGCGCCTGGGCAACATCCCGCTGCTCGTCATAGCGGCGCTCATCGTCGTCGTGGACGTGCTGCTCAACTCCATAGTGACGGCGCGGTTCACGTCGGACACGGACGTCGTCGTTATGGCCATAGTCTATCTTTACAACATGCTGGGCTGCGCGTTCGTGCTCTTCATACAGTTCATGCTGCTGTCCAAACAGCACACCGAGCGCGACCTGGACGTCGAGCGGCAGCTGCGGCGCATGGAGCAGGCGCAGTACGAGACCGCGCGGGACAACATGGAAGTGATCGAGCTGAAGTGCCACGACCTCAAACATCAGATCCATCGTATGCGCGCGGGTCTGTCGGGGGACGAGCTGAACGAGATAGAGGACGCCATAGCGATATACGAGACGGGCTACCGCACGGGCAACGAGGCTCTGGACGTCATACTCACCGAAAAGAGCAGGCTGTGCCGGCGCGAGGGCATACGCATGGTGTGCGTGGCGGACGGCAGCGCGCTGGGGTTTATGAGCGAAGCGGACATATACTCGCTGTTCGGCAACGCCGTGGACAACGCGATCGAGGCGGTGGGGAAGCTGAAAGACGAGGAGATGCGCACCATCGACCTGTCCGTCAAGGTGTCGCGCGCCTTTCTGTCCGTCAGCATAAGCAACTACTACGCGGACGACGTCGTGTTCTCGGACGGTCTGCCCATGACGACCAAGCAGGACAAGGCGTACCACGGTTTCGGCGTGAAGAGCATGCGCCGCATAACGGAAAAATACGACGGGGATCTGTCCATGAACGCCGAGGACGGCGTGTTCACGCTTAACATCCTTTTCCCGCTGAAAACGGAAAAAAACGACGGATCGCGTTAATTTATGCTGTCACGGCTTAGTTTACGACGTACTTATTGAAAAGTGCGTCGTATTTTTCTATAATGCGCATGAAACCCGCGGATTGCGGGAATAAATGAAAATAAGGAGAAATGACGATGGCTGACAAACTCAAAATGAGCCAAAAGAAATTTATGCTCATCCTGATCCCCATCCTGGCGATCCTGCTCGGCACCGTTATCGCGGTCACCGCGGTCATGAACTGGGCGAAAGTCACCATGGACAGCTTTTTCGGTAAAGGACAGCAGCATATAATCGACCTTGAAGGCACGGAAGACTGGGACGCCGACTACTACGGCGCCGCCGATTACGACAGCACGACGGAGACCAAAGCCGCCGCTGCCGAGGCCGCGCTCAAGATAGGCAACGAGGGCATCATCCTCATGAAGAACAACGGCGTGCTGCCGCTCTCTTCCAACGATAAGGTGACCGCGCTGGGCAGGAACGTGATAGACCCCGTCTACGGCGGTTCCGGCTCGGGCAACGTCGATACCTCTCAGGATTATATAGTCACGCCCATGGAAGCGCTCACGAGCGCGTTCGGCAACAACCTCAACACCACCGTTACCGACAGGATAGCCGAGGTGTTCAACGCCAACAACAACACGGGCGGCGGCTGGGCGCCCGTCGTGCGCGGCAAGTACGGCCGCGGCGTGATCGTCATGGACGACCCGGCGAACAGCTTCTACAGCATAGGCGAGATCCCCTGGTCGGAGTACGCGCCCGTTGAGAGCACCATCGACCCCGACAGCACCGCGCTGGTGTTCATTTCCCGTCCGGGCGGCGAGGGCGGCGACCTCACCCGCGACATGAGCGTCAACGACTCGGGCGGCTCGGCGGACGAGCATCAGCTCCAGCTCAACTCCGTGGAGAAAGAGCTCATCGAAAAGGCCAAGGAGAAGTGCAAGAACGTCGTGATCATACTCAATATGTCCACGACCATGGAAGTGGGCGCGCTCGCCGAAGACGAGGGCATAGATGCCATACTTTGGGTGGGCTCTCCCGGAGCCGTGGGCTTCTCGGCAATGGGCAACGTGCTGACGGGCAAGGTCGTGCCTTCGGGCAGGACGGTGGATACCTGGGCGGCCGACTTCACCAAAGACCCCACTTACGGCAACTTCGGCGACGCCACCTACACCAACGTCGACGCTTACGAACCCACGGTGCAGTACAACAACCGCATCATGAACAAGTTCGTGGAGTATGAGGAAGGCATCTACGTGGGCTATCGTTACTACGAGACCGCCGCGCACATCAACGGCGAGGAGTGGTACGACGCGTGGAAGGACAGCTCCGACAAGGCCGGCGACACGGGCGTCGTGTATCCCTTCGGTTACGGTCTGTCATACACCACCTTCGATCAGAAGATAACCGGCCACCGCGTGAACGACGGCAGGATAGAAGTGGACGTCACCGTTACCAACACGGGGGACACCTACACGGGCAAGGACGTCGTACAGCTGTACTACACGCCGCCTTACTCCGCTTCCGACAACATCGAGAAGGCGTACGTCAACCTGGTCGCCTTCGCCAAGACGGAGCCGATAGCGCCCCATGGTTCGGACGAAGTGACGCTTTCCTTCGCGATAGAGGACATGGCGTCGTACGATTACAAGACGGAAAAGGCGTACGTCCTCGGCAGCGGCGAGTATGAGATCAAACTCATGAAGAACGCGCACGAGATGTTCGACGGCCAGTCCTTCGTCTACAACAACGACGTGGAGAAGGTGTACGACGAGAGTTCTCCTCGCGAGAGCGAGAAGGCCGCGCAGTCCTACATGAATTCGGACGGCACCCTCACCGATTACCCCGCGCGCAGACTGAGCGACGCCAACGCGCAGTACATCGCGGCGACCAACCGTTTCGACGACGTCAGCGCATACATGGACGCTTCGGGCATGACCAACCTGTCCAGGAGCGACTGGAACAACACGTTCCCCACGGCCATGGAAGACAAGGCCGCGCCCGATAACGTGGTGAGCAAGCTGGGCGCGTTCGATTACGAAACGGACGCCGAGCTCGGCAACGTGGAGGGCAGCAAGGTCTATCAAGAGACCGCTCCCACGACGGGCGCGGAAAAGGTGTTCGACCTCATCGACCTGCGCGGTAAGAACTACTACGACCGCGAGTGGGATCAGTTCCTCGATCAGCTCACGTTCTCGGACGAAGAGGTGAGCATCATGCTCAGCGGCGCTTACAACACCGGTGAAGCGGTGTCCATCGGTAAGCCCGCCACCTCCGATCACGACGGTCCCATGGGCTGGTCTGTGCTCTTCGGAACGCAGCCCGACGCGTGCGCATGGTGCTCCGAGGTCATGCTCGCCGCCACCTGGAACGTCGACCTCGCTTACGAAATGGGCGAAACGGTGGGCCGTGAGGCGCTCGCTCTGGGCTACAACGGCTGGTACGCTCCCGCGATGAACATCCACCGCAGTCCTTTCGCGGGCCGCAACTTCGAGTATTACAGCGAAGATCCCTTCATCTCGGGCGCCATGGGTACGGCGGTCGTGTCGGGCGCGGGCAAGAGCGGCACTTACTGCTTCATCAAGCACTTCGCGCTCAACGACATGGAGACCAACCGTCTGGGCGTCGCCGTGTGGGCGAACGAACAGGCCATCCGCGAGATCTACCTCAAGCCCTTCGAGATGACCGTCAAGAACGCCACCGCGACCATCCGCTACATCAGCGACGAGAAAGGCAACATCAGCTCCTCCACGATGAGAGCGGCTACCGCGGTCATGAGCTCCTTCAACCGCATAGGCGCGACGCAGTCGTCCCATAACTACGCGCTCCTTACCGATGTGCTCCGCAACGAATGGGGCTTCACGGGCATGGTCATCACCGACTTCGGCGGCGGCAGCAGCGTGGACGCCAAGCTGCGCGCGGGCAACGACCTCGAGCTGCAGATGGGACAGACGACGGACGTCATACAGGATAAGGACAGCGCGACGGCCAAGTGGGCGATGCGCAGAGCGATCAAGAACATCTGCTACACCGTCGTCAACTCCAACGCGATGACGGGCATCAAACCCGGCTCGATCATCTACTACGACATGTCCGGTTGGGCGATCGGTCTGATGATAGGTAACATCGTCATATACGCGCTCATACTGGCGGGCATCGTGTGGATAGTCCTGCGTCTCATCGACAGCAAGAAACATCCCGAAAAGTACAAGTCCTGACATTTCGGGTAACGCACGACAGAGAAAGGAAGATATATAGCGAACGCCGCGAGGTCCCTTCGGGAGCCTCGCGGCGTTTCGCGTGTATAAGGCGCTTTCGCGTCAGATATTCAGTTTGAGATCGCCGAACTTCATCAGCCCCGTGCGGCGGAATATCTCGCCTATGCCCAGGGTGAGCGCGGCGGGGAGCACGAAGCAGAACAGCGCGACCCACAACAGCGTCAGCCCGACGTCGCATCCGTTCGTGCCCAGCATGCAGAACAGCATGTCGATGGGGCCGACCAGTCCCGCGGTACCCATGCCGCTGCCCACGGGCGTCGCTATCAGTCCGCTGCCCACGCCGTTGGGGAGCAGTACGGATATGGTGCCGAGTATGGCGGCGGAGATGGTGGGCGGCAGGAACAGCAACGGCTTGCGGAACAGATTGGGGATCTGCAGCATGGACGTGCCGAGGCCTTGCGCGACCGCTCCGCCCCAGCCGTTCTCACGGAAGCTCATGGCGGCGTAGCCCACCATGTGGCAGCAGCAGCCCACGACGGCGGCGCCCGCGGCTATGCCGGACAGGCCTATGGATATGCCGATCGCGGCGGAGGAGATGGGGAGGGTGAGCGCCACGCCCATGACCGCGGCGACGATAAAGCCCGTTATCGCCGCGGACAGCGTGGACAGCGACGCCGCCCACGATATGAACTGACCGAGCGCGTTGAGCGCGAGGGACACGGGGTAGCCCACTCCCACGCCCGCTATCGCTCCCGCGACGATGCCCGCGAGCGGCGTCACGAGTATGTCTATCTTGGTCTTGCCGCTCACGAGCGCCGCTATCGTCATGGCGACCATGCCGCCTATGAACGCGCCCATGGGGTCGCCTGCGGAGCTGAGCGTCATGGTGACGGAGCCGCCGTTTTCCAGGCATCCGCCGATGGCCTTTATTATCGCGCTGGAATACGAGCCTATCATGCCCGCGCCGCACGCCGAAACGATGACGAGCGGTTGCAGTTTTTTCATCTTGACGCACACGCCCGCGCCTATGCCCGCGCCCATGGTTATCTGCGCGACGCGCCCCACGGCCTCGAGCGCCAGCCCGAACGCGTTGTTGCCCGCCTTGTCGATGACGCTGCCCAGCTCCCATATGATGGTGCCGGCTATCAGCGTGGCGAACAGCCCCAGAGCCATGCCGCTCATGCCGTCGATGAATATGTAATTCATCAGCCACGCGAATCTTTTGCCCGCGCCTTCGCACTCTCCGAAACGCATTTCGGAAAGCTTTTTAGCGGTCGTTCCGCCGCTCGCCGCGTTCTCGGTCGTGCTTTCCGCGGCCTCATCGACCGCGGCGTCTTCCGCGGCGACCGTGTTCTCGGTCGCGGTCGGACGTTCTTCTTTTTCCGTTCTCTCCATGTTGTCGGTGCCTCCTGTTACACCGGTAGCTCGCGCATGCCTGCGCTGTTCGCCGACATAAAAAAAATCGGCGCCGACGGCTCCGAAACGAATGTTGTTTTTAAAAAGCCGTACATTCTACGCTTCCACGGGGCGCGCCCCGCACTGTATTGTATATACAATATATTACATGGCGATACCGATTGTCAAGCGATTTTCGGATAAAAAAGGCGGGATGTGCTCCCGCCTTTATCATATCCTGTTTTTGCCCGCTTTATCCACGCCGTACACCACGAACCCCAGCGCGAGGAATACGCATATCAGTATCCCCACCCACATGAGCAGTCCGCCTATGCCCAGCGTCTGGAAGTTCAGGAAGAAGTAGGGGAAATAGTCGCCCAGCTCAGCCTCTGGTATCGTGCCGCCGCACATCCCCGCGTATATGCCCGCGCGCGCTTCCACGACGATGCAATAGGCGAGCGGGAGCAGCAGCCCAGCGAACGGCCAGTGCGGCTTGACGATGTGGTGCGCGTCGAACAGTATCCAGTCGAACACGAACAAGAGCGGGCACAAGAAGTGCTTGAGCAGGTTGCTCGCGCTCGTCCAGTACTCCGGCTTGAATATCAGCGGCGCCTCGGGCAGGACGAACGCGTACACCGCGAACGTCACGAAGATGATGACGGTCGCGTTGAACTTGAAAAATCTGAGCGTCTTGTTGTAGCCCTGTCTTTCGCCGCGCGCGTACCGCCGCGCCGTCCCGACGAACACCGCCGCCATGACCGCGAATATCATCCAGTTGGACCAGGACGTGTAATAAAGGAACGTCCCCGCGTTGAACCCGTCGTCATTGACGAAGGTCATCGCCACCGCCGCCGCGGAAAACACGAGGAACACCGCGCGGTATATCATCTGCGTGAAAAGGGAAGATATGCGCATCGCTCAGCCCTCCTTCTTGCGCACGAAGCATATGCCCGCGGCCGCAGGCCCGATGTGCGCCCCGATGACGGGACAGATGTTCTCTGCCGACCTCAGCAGCTTGCCTGCGCGTTCGCCGTGTATCGCGGAGGCCAGCTCGCGGCACTTCTCGTCCGTCGCCGAATAGATGTAATAAAAGGGAAGATCCTCGTCGATGTCCTCCGCGCGCACCGTCTTGGATATCTGCCTGATCGCGCCGCGCGTCCCGATCGCTTTGCCCGCCAGCTCCACCGTTCCGCGCTCGGATACCGTTATCACGGGCTTGATGTGGAAGAGCGTGCCGATCGCCGCCGTGCCGCGCTTCATGCGCCCGCCCTTATAAAGGTATTCCAGCGTGTCCACGATGGCGTACAGCTCCTGGCGCGAACGCACGTCGTCCAGGTGCGCCAGCACGTCCTCGATGGGCTCGTCGGCATGCCGCGCCGCCTCCAGCACCAACGCTTTGAGCATAACCGTGGTGTTCAGCGTGTCGTATATGTATATCCCGTCATAGCCCACTTCCTCCTTCGCTATGCGCGCCGCGCTCGTCGTCCCCGACAAAGCGGAGGATATCAAAAGCACTAATAGCGTATCGCCGTTCGCTTTTGCGGCAGAAAAAATATCCTCAAAGACCGCCGTGTTGATCTGCGAGGTGTGAGGGTGGTCCTTTTCGTTGATGAGCATGTCATAGAACGCAGTCGCGTCGATGTCGATGCCGTCGCGGTATTCTTTGTCGCCGAATACCACAGTCAGGGGCAGGAGAGTGACTCCCAGTTCGTCCGCTTGCTCCTTCGTCATGTTGGACGACGAATCGGTCAGGATCTTGATCATTGTTCAACCTTCTTGCAATTTTTTTAGTGTCGTGTCCGCGCCGTCTTCGTCCGCGCTCAGCGCGTCCACGGGCCGCCCGTCTGCGCGCTGTGTCTGCGTCTCTCGCGTTTAAGCGCCCGCATTCGCGCCTTGAGGCGCTTCTTTGCTCCCGTCGATATCCGGGTCAGGGAAGAATACCCGCGCTTTCGCGCACGCGCTCGCATATCGCTCACTCGCCGTCGATGCCACGGACAACGAGCGCCCGCATAAGTGAATCGGCATTGTTTTCACAACACGAACACGATTTTATCACATTTCCGCATGAATGTAAAGAGAATGAACATTCTTTTTTGATATTTAAGAAAGTTTTAATCAAGAGGTCTTTGTCTCGGTGGTCTTCGGCCGACGCGCCCGGCGGGCACGAAAAAAGCCCCGTATGCGTTGTTCGCATACGGGGCCGGAATGTGTCTTATTTTTTGTAGTCCGTGCGGCCGAGCAGATAATCCAGCGATACGCCGAATATTTCCGCGAGCGTGAGCAGGTAATCAAGGGAGGGAATATAGCCGTGCTTTTTCCAGGACGTCGTGTAGCTCGTCCCGATGTGGAGCATTTTTGCGACGGCATACTCCGTCATGCCCTTGGCGGTGCGCAGCTCATCGTACCTTTCGCGAAAAGTGTGTTTCTTTGCCGAGCGTTCGAAGTACGGGTCGTCCGTGCGCCCGAGCAGATATTCCACGGATACGTCGAAGTAGTCCGCTATCCGTTCGAGAATGACGGGTCGAGGGATGGCGCCGTATTCCTTGATCTTGACGTAAATATTGTAGTCTATACCGAGTTTTTTGGGTATCTCTGACTTTTTGCAATCCATATCTTCGATAAGTTCGGCGAAGATCCTTTTAAATTCAGTAGGGTTAGATATCTATAAGGACACTTTTATAAATACAAAATAAAAAGCAAACAGCAAGTTTAGAGGCAGCCGAACAAGGCTGCCTTTTTTATATGATCGCCGAGTATATTTGGCGGTTTTCTGATTTTAGAAAAAATAATAAAATAGAAGACACAATAACATGACCAGAGGAGAAAAAATTGAAAACAAATCAAACAAATATGAAGTACATAGATTGGCTCATTCAGTGGCTGGAAAACTATATCCGCCCGTCCGTAAAGGTGCGGACTTACGAGCGTTACAAACTCATCATCGAGCAGCATATCAAGGACAAGATCGGCGGCATGGAGCTGGATGCTCTGTTTCCGCTTGTCCTTCAATCGTTTATTACAGAGCTTTTGCAGAACGGCAATAGAAAAACGGGAAAGGGACTTTCCGCCAATAGTGTAAACGCTATCATCTCTGTTATTCAGAGTTCGCTGAAAACGGCACATCTGTTGGGTTTGACAAACGAATACACGGCTGATAAGCTCAAACGCCCGAAACTTACAGAAAAGCCCGTGGAGTGTTTTACTCTTGTCGAACAGAAGCAGATAGAGCAGGCTGTTCTAAACGGGAAAAAAGATAAGCTATATGGCATTCTGCTCTGCCTATACAGCGGCTTGCGCATCGGAGAGCTTATCGCCTTGCAATGGAGCGACATTGACTTTGTAAAAGGTATTCTCACCGTCTCAAAGTCCTGCCATGATGGCAGGGGCGGACTTGTCATAGACGAGCCGAAAACGGCGACTTCCCGCCGCGTGATCCCGCTGCCGAAACAGTTGCTGCCGATTTTCAAAGGCATAAAGAAAAAGAGCGATTCGCCCTTCGTGGTGTCGGCAAACGGGAAGTCCGTTTCCGTCCGCTCCTACCAGCGAAGTTTTGAATTGCTCCTGAAAAAACTAAAAATACCGCACAAGGGATTTCATTCCCTGCGGCACACGTTCGCTACTCGCGCACTTGAATGCGGGATGGACGTGAAAACGCTCTCCGAGATCCTCGGTCACAAGAACCCAACCGTCACGCTAAATCGCTATGCTCATTCCCTCATGGAGCATAAAGCCAACATGATGAACCGACTCGGAAAACTGCTTTGACAGTATATAGAAAAGTACATCGAATATCGTATTCGGTGTACTTTTCCCTTTTTACATTATATCAAAAGTGCACATAAAAAGCAAGGTAATAGATACTTTCACCACAAAGTTCTAATAGTTTGTTCATAGCCGCTATGATTGATGGCTTTTGCTATTCAATCTGTTCATTGAATACGATATTCCGTGAACATTTTGTCTTTCTGTTTGTTCATGAAATAGACTACGATAACTCCAAAGCTAATGCACATGTGCGGTAAAGTAACACAATAATTTGATAGGCAACCGCCCCTATTCCGTAATTTGAAAGACCGGCTATAAAAAGTTGTATCCGTATGGTATAATAAAAACAAAAAATATCAAGGTGGTAAACGCTTATGGAATTTCACGAAAAGCTGCAAGAACTTAGAAAACAAAAAAATCTAACACAAGAAGAACTTTCTGAAATACTGTTTGTTTCACGAACTGCCATTTCAAAATGGGAGTCAGGGCGTGGCTATCCAAGCATTGACTCCTTAAAAGCTATTGCAGAATTTTTCGGAGTAACAATAGATGAACTGTTATCCAATAGAGAACTGATTTGTATTGCAGAAAAAGATAGTCACCAAAAAACACAGCATATGCATGATTTAGTATTTGGCTTGATTGATTGCTCTGTTGTAATGTTGTTTTTTATCCCTCTTTTTGGACAGCAAGGGGGCGAGATAATTCGTCAAGTGTCTTTGCTATCGTTACAGGAAACACCATTGTTCATAAAAGTTGCATATTTTGCAATCATTTTATTAACAGTTGCTTGTGGTATTGCTACGTTAGCTTTGCAAAATTATTCCAGCATTATTTGGATAAAAACAAAGACTATCTTATCTATGATATTGACTATAATTAGCGTTGTTATCTTTATTGCAAGCCTTCAACCTTATGTAGCCTTTTTTACATTTGTTTTGTTGATTATCAAGGGCGCTTTGTTGCTAAAACGCCCATGACACGAAGCGTATCAATGATGTGACGGGCAAATTCTTTCGTTTTTTTCACTCCAAAGTTAAAATGTGATTAGGCAAGAGCCAAATACATAAAAAACAAAGGAGCAAAAAAATGAAAGAAGAAAAGAAAAAAATCCAAAACAATTTTATTGTAGCTGCCGGACTGTTGGCTTTGTTCATTCTCTACACAGTGGCAATTATGTTTGTTGATGTGCAGCCAATCGGCCCACAGGGTTCATCTGTCGGGTTTGCGGAAGTCAATCAATATTTTCATACGCTGTTTGGTGTGAATATGCTGCTATATAGTATAACAGACTGGTTGAGTATTGCTGCACTGTTTATCATGTTCGGATTTGCAATGGTAGGTCTTGTGCAACTTATTAAAAGGAAAAGTCTGTTTCGTGTAGATAGCAGTATTTTGGTATTAGGCGGTTTTTATGTGCTTGTATTTTTGGCATATCTCTTTTTTGAGTTTTTTGTTGTAAATTACAGACCTGTTTTGATTGAGGGTGTTTTGGAAGCCTCTTATCCGTCCTCTACAACAATGCTTATGATGTGCATTATGCCTACGGCTATTATGCAATTTCACCATTTGATTTCAAGCAAAAGATTAAGGAATATAGTAAATGCTTTTTGTGGTATCTATGCAAGTTTTATGGTCATTGGGCGGGTTTTATCTGGTGTGCATTGGTTTACTGATATTGTGGGTGGAATATTGCTTAGTGCAACACTTGTTATGTTGTACTATTCCACAAATCAGTTAGTAAATAGCAAAGCCAGCCGGAGCAGTCAACGGTCAAGATGAACGGGCTGCGCCCGCCGTTGACAGCCCCGCCTGTCCTTGCTGGTGGGTAGTCAAGGGGCGACAGCAGGGAGTGCTGCCGCCCCTCACTATCATCAGAGAAAGGGGGATTTTCCATGACCGAGAAAGAATACAAAGAACATATCCAGTACACCCATAACGCCTATTGCCGGATAGTCATTCGCCATGCTTCCATAGACGCTGCCCGTATGCTGTTTGCCAAGTGGAAACGAGAAATCTCCCTTGAATACTTGACCGAAGAAAAGTTTGTTCCACTAAGCACCACAGACGAGTATTTTCAAGTGCCAGACTATGGCGAAACTTATCCATTCTCCGTCCGGGGGCAGACGATACTTTTAGATAGCTGCTCCCTTGCGGTTGCTCTTGCCGAGCTGCCGGAACAAACGCAGGAGGAAATCTTTTTGTATTACTTCCAGCACTTGACGCAGAAAGAAATCGGGGAACAAAGCGGCTGGACACGTAGCACAATCGGGCGGCATATTCAGCTTGCCTTGAAGCGGCTGAAAGAGGAAATGGAGGTGTTGTCCCATGAGTAACCGACTTCTCCCCTATGACACTATCATAAAGGCACATGAGGGCGACCCCATAGCAATACAAGCTGTCCTTGACCGATACGCCGGATATATCCGCTACTTCTCCAAGATGAACGGCTATTATAACTCTGATATGGAGGACTACATCAGAACAAAGCTGATTGAAAGCCTGTTCAAGTTCCGGTTTGACCGATAACATAAAAACTGAATATCCCGCCGCCCCGCAGCGGCACATGAAGCAGTAAATCCGAAAAAGATTTGCTGCTTTTTTTGCGCCCATTTTTGGCAAATCGGGAAAGTGTCGGTACTGGTATGTGAGCAAGGAAATTTCCCGTTTTCTATCAAACAGCGGGCAAAACACAGCTTCCAAAACGCCTTATTGTCGGGAAAGACCGAGCCACCGGAAAAGTTCTTGCCGGAAAGTCCGTCATTTTTGCTTTTTGCGGTGTTGTAGGGAGTAAGGGGGGAGAATGCCAGCCTGCCGCCTTTTATGAAAAAAGCTGGTTATAGATTTCCCGAAAAAGTGGCAGTAGCAAGTGAGGGCAATCCAGCAGCTTTTATGAAAAAGTTGGTTGCGATTTTCTGAAAAAGTGGCAGTAGGAAGTGAACGGCAGTCCGGCAGTTTCTTAGAGCAAGTTTCTACCACGGTGCCAAAATCCGCAATTCTGCGGTTTTGCCCCTCGCGGGAAACTTGTTGGGGAGTGCCTTCCCCAAACCCTGCTTTGCGCCCTTGCGGGCGAAAAAACTGAAAACAGTTTTTGTTATTTTCCAAAAAGTTGCCCAATGGGAGAAGTAGAGAGTTTTTTACCCCAAACGCAAAAAAATTTTTGTTATTTCCCGAAAAGTTCAGCAATGAAAGGGGTAGAGAGATTTCTCCGCCCAAAGTAGAAAAAAGTTGCCCAATAGGAGGAGTGAGGGGAAAAATTCTCCGCCCAAAATCCGAAAAAATTCAGCAATAGGAATAGTGAGAGGAGGTTTTCAGCCTATGCCGAAGCGATACAACACACCCCACCGCAGCCGCGTTGTGAAAACCCGGCTGTCCGAAGATGAATACGCCGACTTCACAGCGCGGCTTGCGCCCTATGGTATCAGCCAGTCCGAATTTCTCCGGCAGGCGATACGGCGCACCGCCATACGCCCCGTTATCCATGTATCAGCGGTCAATGACGAGCTGCTTTCCGCTGTCGGGAAACTCACAGCCGAGTACGGCAAAATCGGCGGCAACCTTAACCAGATAGCCCGGTGTCTGAACGAGTACGGCGCACCCTACAACGCGCTGTCCGGCGAGGTACGCGCCGCCATAGCCGACCTTGCCGCCCTCAAGTATGAAGTCTTACAGAAAGTAGGTGACGCGGTTGGCAACACTCAAGCATATCAACTCTAAAAACGCCGACTACGGAGCCGCCGAACAGTATCTGCTGTTTGAGCATGACGAGTTTACCATGAAGCCCGTCCTTGATGAAACCGGCAGGCTTATCCCCCGCGAGGACTACCGGCTGTCCACGCTGAACTGCGGCGGGGAGGATTTTGCCGTTGCGTGTATGCGGGCAAATCTCCGCTATGAGAAAAACCAGCGGCGGGAAGATGTGAAAAGCCACCACTATATCATCAGCTTTGACCCACGGGACGGGCCGGACAACGGCTTGACCGTAGACCGGGCGCAGGCATTGGGCGAGAAGTTTTGCGCCGAACATTTCCCCGGCCACCAAGCCCTTGTATGCACTCACCCGGACGGGCATAACCACAGCGGCAATATCCATGTGCATATCGTCATTAACAGCCTGCGGATTGAGGAAGTGCCGTTCCTGCCCTACATGGACAGGCCAGCCGACACGAAAGCCGGGTGCAAGCACCGCTGTACCGACGCGGCCTTGCGCTACTTCAAGTCCGAAGTCATGGAGATGTGCCACCGGGAGGGGCTTTATCAAATCGACCTCTTGAACGGCAGCAAGAACCGCGTCACAGACCGAGAGTATTGGGCGCAGAAAAAGGGACAGGCCGCGCTGGATAAGCAGAACGCCCCCATGATTGCCGATAGTATCACGCCCCGGCAGACCAAGTTTGAAACGAACAAGGAGAAGCTGCGGCAGACCATACGCGCCGCGCTGTCTGCGGCGGCCTCATTCGAGGACTTTTCCTCTCTGCTGCTGCGGGAGGGCGTGGCCGTCAAGGAGAGCCGGGGGCGGCTTAGTTACCTCACGCCAGACAGGACAAAGCCCATTACCGCCCGGAAGCTGGGCGACGATTTTGACCGCGCCGCTGTCCTTGCCGTTTTGGAACAGAACGCCGCCAGAACCGCAGAAAAGGCCGCAGCTATATCCAGTACGCCGCCCTCTATCAAAGACCAACTGCGGGCAGACAGAGCCGCCCGAACCGCCCCGAATGTGCAGCGGCTTGTGGACATTGAGCAGAAAATGGCCGAGGGCAAAGGCCGGGGCTATGAACGCTGGGCGAAGATACACAATCTGAAGCAGGCCGCCAAAACGCTGTCCGTCTACCAGCAATACGGCTTTACTTCCCCGGAGCAGTTAGAAGCCGCCGTTGACACCGCCTATCAGAAAATGCGCCAGACCAGCGGCGAACTGAAAGCACTGGAAACGAAGCTGCAAGGGAAAAAGAAGTTGCAGCGGCAGGTGTTGGCCTACGCCCAGACCAAGGCCGCCCGCGACGGGCTGCGGGCACAGAAATCCGAGAAAGCCCGCGCCGCATACCGGCAGGCCCATGAGAGCGATTTTATCATAGCCGACGCAGCAGCCCGGTATTTCAAGGCGCATGGCATTACCAAGCTGCCCGCCCGGAAAGCGTTGCGGGACGAGATCGAGCAGCTTGTTTCCAAGAAATCCGGCCTGTATAACACCTACCACGAACAGAAACAGCGGTATGCGGAGTTGCAGACCGTCAAGCGGAACATCGACCAGATTTTGCGCCGGGAGGAACCCCGCCGCAGAAAGGAGCAGAGCCATGAACGATAAGCTGCCCCACATGGACTACCGACAGCACCGGCGGGCGCGGCGGCTGGTGCATGAGTGCTGTAACTACGATGGAGGGAACTGTCTGCTGTTAGATGACGGGGAGCCTTGCGTGTGCGTCCAGAGCATTTCCCTTTCCCTCATGTGCCGGTGGTTCCGTGTGGCTGTCCTGCCCCTTGACGGGGAACTGGCCGCAGCCCTCTTGTACCGGGGGAGCCGGAAACGGTGCGCCGTCTGCGGCGCGGCCTTTGTCCCCAAATCCAACCGGGGAAAATACTGCCCCGACTGCGCCGGACGCATGAAGAAAATCAAAGCCGCCGAGAGAAAGCGGAAACAAAGGCAGAGATGTCACGCTTTAGAGCCTTTCAAACCCGCATAAATCAAGGCTTTTTTCGTGGGTGTCAAAGGGTACGCGATACATTTATCCTTTTCCCCCGGAAACGGCGTTTTAATGCGTGACAATACGCCAAAATCAACCCGAACACAGGGAGGTGATCCTATCGCTGATTATATCAGGGCAGACACGCGGCTGCCCGCCTATCTGCCGTATCCCCGTTTCCTGCTGAAAATGGAGATTTCACAGACCGCCAAGCTGCTGTATTCGCTGCTGTTAGACCGTTCCACCCTCTCCCAGAAAAACAAGTGGCTGGACGACGAGGGCAGGATTTATATTATCTATCCCATCGCGGAGATAGCAGAAATACTGGATAAAGGCAGCACCACCATCAAGGGGGCGCTTAATGAACTGGACACGGCGGGGCTGTTGGAACGGGAACGGGGCGGCTTCTCCGCACCGAACCGGCTTTATGTCAAAGTACCGCCAGTGCCACAGGTACAGTTTTCAGACCAACTGATGGCCGGAAGTCCGCCCCTCATAGAGCCGGAAAACCGTCCTACTGATGGTCAGAAAACCGACCTTATGATGGTCGGAAAACCGTCCCCTAACCAAACTACTATAAACAACCTTACAGAGAGCCAAACAAAGGGAGTGAGTGGGGGGCCGTCCGCGCCCTATGGCCGATATGGAAATATTTTTCTGTCACAGACCGAATACGACGAGTTGCAGGCAGAGTACCCTGACAGGCTGGAACGGTTCATCGAGGAAATGAGCCGCTACCTTGCCGCCAACGGGAAAAGCTACCAGAACTATGCCGCCGCCCTGCGGATATGGGCGGGGAACGACAAAAAGGAAGCCCCTAAAAAGGGCATACCAGACTACTCATGCAAGGAGGGCGAGAGTTTATGAAGAACGAAATCAACGCTGTTTTGGAGAATATGACGACTGCCACCCCGGAGCCGGAGGACTACACCGGCGAGGACGGTTTACTGTACTGCGGCAAGTGCCGCAAGCCGAAAGAAGCCTATTTTGCGCCGGACAAGGCTGCTATCTTTGGCCGCGACCGCCACCCGGCAGAGTGCGACTGCCAGAGAGCCGCCCGCGAGGAACGGGAGGCCGCCGAGAAGCGGCGCAGGCACCTTGACACCGTGGAGGAACTGAAACGCCGGGGCTTTACCGACCCCACCATGCGGGAATGGACTTTTGAGAATGACAACGGCAGGAACCCGCAGGCCGGGATTGCCCGCCGGTATGTGGAACACTGGGAGGATATGCGAACCGACAATATCGGCTGCCTGTTCTGGGGCGGCGTGGGAACCGGGAAAAGCTACCTTGCGGGCTGTATCGCAAACGCCCTCATGGAGAAAGAAATCCCCGTCCACATGACGAACTTTGCCCTTATCCTCAATGACCTTGCCGCCAGCTTTGAGAACCGCAACGAGTACATTTCCCGCCTTTGTCGTTATCCGCTGCTTATCCTTGACGACTTTGGCATGGAGCGCGGCACCGAGTACGGTTTGGAACAGGTTTTCAATGTGATTGACAGCCGTTACCGCAGCGGCAAGCCGCTGATCGTCACGACCAACCTCACGCTGGACGAGCTGCGGAACCCGGAGGACACCGCCCATTCCCGGATTTATGACCGCCTGCTTTCCATGTGCGTCCCGGTGCGCTATACCGGCGAGAATTTCCGGCAGGAAACCGCGCAGCGGAAAATGGAGAGCATGAAGAAACTGATTACCGACTGAAAGGAGTATTGCCTATGGCAGATAGACAGCAGCACGACACCCGCACCACCCGCCGCCCGGACTGCGTGACGGAAATCCGCATGGGCAATTCCGTCCTTGTCGTGTCCGGCTATTTCAAGAAAGATACCACGACCACCGCCGCCGACAAAATGGCGCGGGTACTGGAAGCGGAAGCCGCTGCTACACAGGAGCCGACTTATCCGGCGTGAGCCGGGGCATAGAAAAGCGGCCATGCCGGGGAGCGTGGCCGCTTCGATTAAAGATACCGCCGCACTTTTTTCATGTACTGTTCATAGGATATGCCAAATTTTTTTATGCACTCTCTTTCTTCCGCAAGGATAATCCAATGAGCAGAAATCTGAAATATTAGAACCATGCAAAAGAGCAAAACGGATAGAGTAAGCAATGCCATTCCAACGAAATAGAAAAAATAAGATACATACATTGGATTGCGAGAAAAGCGATAAATGCCTTTTGTATTTAGCCCTATATCGTTTGGAAACGAAAAATTTATGATTGTGATAAACAATGCCACTAAACCAACGCCATAGAAAATCAGCCCCGTACAAAAAAGGATTGAAAAGTCTACTTTTATATGCAGAAAAAGCGGATAAAGAATTATCCCAACCGTTGAGATTTGGTAAATCCAATAGGCAATTACTTCCTTGCCCTGTACTGGCGCGAAATGAGCAGCGCGTTGCACAGCCTTTTTATTTAGCAACGACAAAAAGCCAAATCTTATAAGAAAAAACGGTAACAACAGTATAAATCCATTCATGCAGTATCAACCCCAATTTCACTTGTAATCAGTATATCATCACGGTATGAATTTTTCTACTGAAACCATTGAAAACAGAACGCTACACAAAAATCGGCAATTTGACAAATCATAAAGAAGCGGATTATACACTTTTGCCGCTATACAGCCCCCGCTATTCCGTGGTACAATAAAGCTACGGAATAGTGGGGCTGGCTGTCGGAAACGGAGGATTTTATGTTAAGACAAGCCACCCAAAACCTCATTACCGCCCTTTATCCGAGATTGTCCCATGAGGACGAATTGCAAGGCGAGAGCAATTCCATATCTAACCAGAAAAGGATTTTGGAAACCTACGCCAAGCAGAACGGCTTTACCAATCTGCGCTGGTACACCGACGACGGCTTTTCCGGCGCGAACTTCCAGCGCCCCGGTTTTCAAGCCATGCTTGCAGACATTGAAGCCGGGAAAGTGGGTACGGTCATCGTCAAGGACATGAGCCGGTTAGGGCGAAACTACTTGCAGGTGGGATTTTACACGGAAATGCTGTTCCCTCAAAAGGGAGTGCGTTTTATCGCTGTCAACGACAATGTAGACAGCGCAAACGGCGGCATGGACAACGATTTTACCCCTCTGCGAAATCTGTTCAACGAATGGCTGGTGAGAGATACGAGCAAGAAAATCAAAGCAGTAAAACGAGCAAAAGGCATGAGTGGAAAGCCTGTTACCAGCAAGCCGGTATATGGCTACCTCATGGACGAGGACGAGAACTATCTCGTTGACGAGGAAACCGCGCCGGTTGTCCAGCAGATATACCAGCTTTGCCTTGCCGGGAATGGCCCGACCAAGATTGCCCGTATGCTTACGGAGCAGCAAATCCCCACGCCGGGGACGCTGGAATACCGCAGGACAGGCAGCACACGACGCTACCACCCCGGCTATGAGTGCAAATGGGCGACGAACACCGTCGTTCATATCCTCGAAAACCGGGAGTACACCGGCTGTCTGGTAAACTTCAAGACGGAAAAGCCCTCTTACAAGGTCAAGCACAGTGTAGAGAACCCCGTGGAGAAGCAGGCCATTTTTGAGAACCACCATGAGCCTATCATAGACCGGGAAACATGGGAGCGCGTGCAGGAGTTACGCAAGCAGCGCAAACGCCCGAACCGCTATGATGAAGTGGGGCTGTTCTCCGGTATGCTGTTCTGCGCCGACTGCGGCCATGTGATGTATCAGCAGCGGTATCAGAACAAGAACCGCAAGCAGGACTGTTACATCTGCGGCAGCTACAAGAAGCGCACCCGCGACTGTACGGCGCACTTTATCCGCACCGACCTGTTGACCGCCGGTGTCCTCTCCAATCTCCGGCAAGTGACGGAATACGCCGCCAAGCATGAGAGCCGCTTTGTGAAGCTGCTTATCCAGCAGAACGAGATCGGCGGCAAGAGAAAGACCGCCGCAGCTACCAAGCAGCTTGAACAGGCGCAGGAGCGCATTTCCGAAGTGAGCCGCATTATCAAGCGGCTGTATGAGGACAATGTGAACGGCAAAATCAGCGACGAGCGTTTCATGGAAATGTCGGCAGACTATGAGCAGGAGCAGCGGGAACTGAAAGACCGCGCCGCCGCTTTGCAGGCCGAACTGGACAAGTCGCAGGCTGCCACCGTCAACGCGGAAAAGTTTATGGGTATCGTCCGTAAGCACCTTGCCTTTGAGGAACTTACCCCAACCCTCTTGCGGGAGATGATTGAGAAAATCGTCGTGCATGAGTGCAGCTATGACGAGAACGGCACCCGCAGGCAAGACATTGAGATTTATTACAGCTTTGTCGGCAAGATTGACTTGCCCGAAGCCTAACGCCCGACCTATCCGACACAACGCGCGAGTGCCGGATAGGAACGGCAAAATTTTTTACACTTCTATTACTTCTTTATCGCACATAAGCAAAAACTGCGTGTTTGTTGTACTTCGTCTACTTTTCATCCGCAAAGGAAAGAAGATGAAAATCATTGACAATATCAACAATACCGTTAAAAGCGATTTGCAGGCGGGCATCCATAAAGGAAGCAAACTTTCCATTGCCGCAGCTTGTTTTTCGATCTATGCCTATCAGGAGCTTAAAAAGCAGCTGGAAAGTATAGATGAGTTGCGATTTATCTTTACATCGCCGACTTTTGTCGCTGAAAAAGCCTCCAAAGCGCAGCGCGAGTTTTATATTCCGCGCATTTCAAGGGAGCGCAGCCTGTACGGTACGGAATTTGAAGTAAAGCTCCGAAACGAACTGACGCAAAAGGCGATTGCAAAGGAATGTGCCGATTGGATCAGAAGAAAAGTGACGTTTAAGTCGAACGTGACGCAAGAACAGATGATGGGCTTTATGACGGTGGATGAAAGCACCTATATGCCTATCAACGGCTTTACAACGGTCGACCTCGGTTGCGAACGCGGGAACAACGCTTACTATCCGGTGCAAAAGACGGAAAGCTTTGAAAACGCGCAATACTTCATCAAGCTCTTTGAACAGCTTTGGAACGACAAGAAGAAGTTTCAGGAAGTCACGGATGTCGTTATCGAAAATATCACCGCCGCATACCGCGAAAATGCGCCGGAGTATATCTACTTTTTCGCCCTTTATAATATTTTTCATGAGTTCTTGGACGACATTTCCGAGGACGAGCTTCCAAACGAGGCGACAGGCTTTAAGGAAAGTAAAATTTGGGGGATGTTATATAACTTCCAGCGCGATGCCGTACTTGCTATCATCAGCAAGCTGGAAAAGTTTAACGGCTGTATCCTTGCGGACAGCGTCGGCCTCGGCAAAACGTTCACAGCGCTTGCCGTCATTAAGTATTACGAAAACCGCAATAAATCAGTTCTTGTCCTTTGCCCGAAAAAACTATCCGAAAACTGGAATACCTATAAGGGCAATTATATCAACAATCCCATTGCGGAGGACAGGCTGCGCTACGATGTGCTGTATCATACCGACCTTTCGCGCAGTTATGGTCAATCGAACGGCATCGACCTTGACCGCTTGAATTGGGGCAATTACGACCTCGTCGTCATCGACGAAAGCCATAACTTCCGCAACGGCGGAGAAGTTTCAGGCGAGGACGCGAAGGAAAACCGCTACTTAAAGCTGCTGAATAAAGTCATCCGCGCAGGCGTCAGGACAAAAGTTTTGATGCTTTCCGCAACGCCTGTCAACAACAAATTTATCGACCTTAAAAATCAGCTCGCCCTTGCCTATGAGGGGGATTCCGAACAGATCAATAAAAAGCTCGATACGACAAAGAGCATCGATGAAATTTTTCGTCAGACACAGAAGGCATTTAACGTATGGAGCCGCCTTCCTGCCGAGAAACGCACGACGGACGCCCTCTTGCGGACGTTGGATTTTGACTTTTTTGAGCTGTTGGACAGCGTAACGATCGCCCGTTCTAGAAAGCACATTGAAAAATATTATAACACGTCCGACATCGGCAAGTTCCCCGAGCGGTTGCCGCCGCTCTCTCTGCGGCCGCGTCTGACCGATTTGAGCGATGCGATCAATTACAACGATATCTATTCGCTTCTCATGTCGCTCAACCTCTCCATCTACACGCCGTCCAACTACATTATGCCGTCAAAGCTCGCAAAGTACCTCGACTTGACGCACCATAAGGGGACGAGCCTTACGCAGCAGGGGCGTGAAGAAGGTATCCGCCGCTTGATGAGCATCAACCTTTTGAAGCGATTAGAAAGCTCCGTCTATTCGTTCCGCCTGACGGTCGACCGCATCCGAACGCTGATCGACGGCACGATCCAAACGATCAATAACTATCAATCGGGCGGCTGCGTCCTCAACTTGACCGAGATTTCGGATGACGAGGACTTTGATTACGACGATCAGAATACAGACCTCTTTTCGGTGGGCAAAAAGGTCAAAATCGACCTTGCCGACATGGATTATGTATCGTGGAAGCGAGAACTGGAAAAGGATGCCGAAAATCTGGAGTTGCTTTCCCTTATGATCGCCGACATTACGCCGGAGCATGACACAAAGTTGCAAACCTTGTTCGACCTGATCCGAAAGAAAATCGAACATCCCATCAATCCGGGCAACCGTAAATTTCTCATCTTTACGGCGTTTTCCGATACCGCCGATTACCTTTACGAAAACGTAAGTAAATATGCAAAGGAAAAATTCGGCTTAAATACTGCGGAAGTTACCGGTGTTGTAGATGGCAAGACGACCATCCCGAAACTTCGCGCCGACCTAAATACTGTGCTTACCTGCTTTTCGCCGATCTCCAAAGGCAAAGATATCCTGCTGCCGGGGAGCTCGGCGGAGATCGATATTCTCATTGCCACCGACTGTATTTCCGAAGGTCAGAACTTGCAGGATTGCGACTATTGCGTAAATTACGACATCCATTGGAATCCCGTCCGAATCATTCAGCGGTTCGGGCGTATCGATCGAATCGGCAGCAAAAACGAGTACATACAGCTCGTCAACTTTTGGCCGGATATGGACCTCGACGAGTATATCAACTTAAAGAGCCGCGTCGAGACCCGCATGAAGATATCCGTTTTGACCGCCACGGGCGATGACGACCTCATCAATGCCGAAGAAAAGGGCGACCTCGAATACCGCAGAGCGCAGCTCAAGCGTTTGCAGGAAGAAGTCGTCGATATCGAGGATATGACGAATGGCATCTCCATCATGGATCTGGGGCTGAACGAGTTCCGCCTCGACCTTTTGGAATACATGAAGCAGCACGGCGATATCGAAACGGCGCCAAAAGGTCTGCATACCGTCGTCGGGCAAACGGAAGACGCGCCCGCAGGCGTCATCTTCGTTCTTCGCAACATCAACGACAGCGTCAACATCGACGACCGCAACCGCATCCATCCCTTCTATATGGTCTATATCGGCGAGGACGGCGAGATTGTCTGCGATTATCTCAACCCCAAAAAGCTGCTGGATACCATGCGCCTTTTGTGCCGCGGCAAAAGCGAGCCGGTGATGGAGCTTTGCCGAGCATTCAACGAGGAAACGGACGACGGGCGCAATATGGGCGCGGTTTCTGAACTGCTTTCCGAAGCCATCAATTCCGTTATTGACGTAAAGGAAGAGAGCGACATCGACAGTCTGTTCAAAACCGGCGGCACGAGCGCGCTTTTATCGGCGGTATCGGGGCTGGACGACTTTGAGCTGATCTGCTTTTTGGTGGTGAAGTAAGGAGGGCGCAATGTTTGGTTTCCCCGTATCGACCGAATTTAATAAGCGTATTCCCAAGCAGAAGTTTTACGAAAATATTGAGGTGTCTCCCGCAGTCAAGCGCATTTTTGTGGAGCAGATCCGCATCATCTATTGGCGCAATAAGCTGGCGGCGGCGACGTTGAATCTGGCGGCGGGCGACGCCGTAACGGAGATCGAAGTCTTTGAAGTAAAGCTCAACGTGCCGCAGCTCGACGAGGCAGTTTTGCGGCAGATAGACAAGGCGATTCCGTATCATATTCTGTTTGTTTTGACCTATGAAGGCAAGGCGCAGGCATGGATCGGCTATAAGGAAGCCACTGCGGGCGGACACACCTTTAAGGTCAATCGATATTATCACACCGAATGGGTATCCGAAAACGAGCTGCAATTTACAATCAGCGGGCTGAACATGGACGCCGTGTATGAAAGCCTTGTCCGTCAGATCGCAGGCGAACGCTTGCAGGCGGCTCCAAATGAGAGTCTGAAAGAGTCCGTCGCGCGCGACGAAGAACGGCGGCGGCTTGAAAAGCAGATTGCCGCATTGGAAAACGCCATGTGCAAGGAAAAACAGCTCAACCGCAAGATGGAACTGAATACGGAGTTGAAGAAGTTAAGAAAGGAGTTAAATACGATATGAGTGAAGTTCTTGATAGGCAAACGCAGCTTTTGAGACGTTATTTGCGAAATATGCAAATTGTAAAATGGAGAATTAAAGCAATAAAAGATATTAGAACAAATAAATGTCACACAACATATATGAGTACAAACATCGAATTTTGTGCTTTACAGATTAGGAAAATATTGGAATTGATAGCGCTTTCCGCACTTATATCTGATGTTGATGTTTATCGAGAAAAGTTAAATAAGATTGAAGATATGTGGAATGCGCGATTGATTTTGCAAGATATTGAACGTATTCACCCCGATTTTTATCCTCACCCAATCGATATTCCCCATGATGATAAATTTAGATGGGATGATAAATCATTGCCCTATCTTACGAAAGAGCAACTTATAATTATTTATAAAAAATGTGGTAAAATTTTGCACGAAGATTCTGCCTTTAAAGATGATAAAAATATGAATTCCACATATCAAGAAGCAGACAAAGAGATAAATACTTGGGTCAACCTAATTATGAATTTGCTTAATACGCATGTTGTGCATTTATATAATCAAAAAGATTTATTTTTTATTTCTATGGGTACAGATGAACAGTTCCTATCAGGTAATATTTTTACGGCTATAAGTGAGGAGGAAATACAGAATGAACAAAATGAAATTTGAAACGTCGGATATGACGGCGGAGAATATTGAAAAAATCGCGGAATTGTTCCCGAACTGCGTGACCGAGATGCGGGACGAGAGCGGCAAAATCAAACGCGGGATCAATTTTGAAATGCTCAAACAGATGCTGTCCCCCGACGTGGTGGACGGCGACGAGTGTTACGAGTTCACTTGGGTAGGCAAAAAGGCTTCCGTTGTAGAGGCAAACAAGCCCATCCGCAAGACGCTGCGCCCTTGTCCCGAAGAGAGCAAAGATTGGGACATAACCGAAAATTTGTATATCGAGGGCGACAATTTGGAAGTTCTCAAATTGTTACAAGAGAGTTATCTCGGCAAGGTAAAAATGATTTATATCGACCCGCCATACAATACGGGTAACGACTTTATCTATGCCGACGACTTCATGCGTTCACAGCAAGAGGAAAACGAGCAGATGGGCATGTATGACGAGGACGAAAATCGTCTGTTTAAAAATACCGATTCAAATGGTCGTTTCCATTCCGACTGGTGCAGCATGATGTATTCTCGACTAATGTTGGCGAGGAACTTACTTTCAGATGATGGCCTTGCTTTTATATCTATTGGTGAACATGAGGTCCACAATCTTAAAGAAATGGCATTGGAAATATTTGGGTCATCCAATTTTATTGAAACATATATATGGGAAAGCACTTTTAGACCTGACAATAGTTCAAAAATAATGCGTCGCAATGCTGAATATGTAATGTGTTTAGCAAAAGATATAAATAAGATTAAGCGTTTAATTGGCGAGATTAAGCAAAAAGAAGGCCTTCCTTCTTTAACAAAGGCTTCAATGAGAGAAAGTGTTCTAAGATTCCCTGCGAATACGGTGAAGACATTTTTACAGAATGGTACATATAAAAAAGGGGTGAGGGATTCCTATGAATTACTTGATGATGTGATTGTTAAAGACGGGATTATTGAAAATGGATTCAGGTTAAAGGGACGTATGATATGGGGGCAAGAAAATTTAGAAAGAGAAATTAGTGATGGTACTGAAATAATTATAAAGGGTGATGGGTTTGTTCCATATACTAAAAAAGCTGGCGACAGTATTATGAGCCCAACTAAAATTATTCCTAAATCGCTTGTAGGAGATATTTTATCATCTAATGCAGAATTTGCGCAACTCTTTGAAACGAAGGTGTTTTCATATCCAAAACCTGTTAGCTTATTAAAATATTTGATACATTATTATGATGATAAGGATTTTTTCATCCTTGACTTCTTTTCCGGGTCCGCAACTACCGCCCACGCTGTCATGCAACTCAATGCCGAAGACGGCGGACACCGCAAATTCATCATGGTGCAGCTGCCCGAGCCGTGCGACGAACAGAGCGAAGCCTATAAAGCGGGCTACAAAAATATCTGTGAGATCGGCAAAGAGCGCATCCGCCGCGCGGGCGAAAAAATCAAGGCGGAAAACGGGTTGGCGGCGCAAAACCTCGACATCGGTTTCCGCGTTTTGAAGCTTGCCGAAAGCAATATGAAGGACGTCTACTATGCCGCGGACGATTACAAGCAGGCAGATTTATTGGATATGGTCTCCAACATCAAGGACGACCGCACCGATTTAGATCTATTGTTCGGCTGCCTGATCGACTGGGGCTTGCCGCTCTCCATGCCCTATACTTCGGAACAAATCGATGGCTGTACCGTACATACCTATAACGACGGCGACCTCATCGCCTGCTTCGATAACAACATTCCAGAAAGCGTCATAAGGGAAATCGCCAAGCGCAAGCCGTTGCGCGCCGTCTTCCGTGACAGCGGATTTGCCGACAGCCCTTCCAAAATCAATGTGTTCGAGATCTTCAAGCTGTACATGCCGGAGGACGCGGACGACATTTCCAAGCGTGTCAGGGTGATTTGAGGGGCGGCGATATGTTAAAACTTCAATTCAAGCACCAAAAATTCCAGGCAGACGCCGCCAAAGCCGTGGTAGACGTGTTTGCGGGGCAGCCATACCTTACGCCCACCTACCTTATGGACAGGGGCACCGGCTATCAGCAGTCTGTTACGGATGAAGAAGATTTTACAGGCTGGCGCAACGAGCGTATCGTGCCGGAACTTTCCGACAAAATCATTTTGGAACATCTGCAAAAGGTACAGCGGGCAAATCAGATCAAGCCCTCCGAAAAGCTGGAAGGGCATTACAATCTGACCATCGAGATGGAGACGGGCGTCGGTAAGACGTACACCTACATCAAGACCATGTACGAGCTGAACAAGCATTACGGCTGGAGCAAGTTCATCGTGGTCGTGCCGAGCATCGCCATCCGCGAGGGCGTGTATAAATCCTTTCAGGTAACGCAGGAGCATTTTGCCGAGGAATACGGGAAGAAGATCCGCTTCTTTATCTATAATTCCTCGCAGCTGACCGAGATCGACCGCTTTGCCTCGGATAGTTCCATCAATGTAATGATCATCAATTCGCAGGCGTTCAACGCCAAAGGGAAAGACGCCCGCCGCATTTATATGAAGCTGGACGAGTTCCGCTCCCGCCGCCCCATTGACATTATCGCAAAAACAAACCCGATCTTGATCATTGACGAGCCGCAGTCGGTCGAAGGAGCACAGACAAAGGAACGGCTGAAAGAGTTTTGTCCGCTTTTAACGCTGCGCTATTCCGCCACACACAAGGCGGACAGCATTTACAATATGGTCTATCGGCTGGACGCGATGGAGGCGTACAACAAGCGGCTGGTGAAGAAGATCGCCGTCAAGGGCATCTCCGAATCGGGCAGCACGGCGACCGAAAGTTATGTCTATTTAGAGGGCATCAATCTTTCCAAAGCAGACCCGACGGCAACGCTGCAATTTGATTACAAGGGTGCAACGGGGATCCGCAAAAAGACGATGAGGGTCGGCATCGGGTTCAATCTTTACGACAACTCCGGCTATTTAGATGAGTATAGGAACGGTTTTGTCGTCAAGTTTATCGACGGGCGTGACAACTCGGTAGAATTTTTGAACGGGATCAAGATCTATGCGGGCGACGTCATCGGCAAAGTCAGCGAGGAGCAGCTGCGTCGCATTCAGATCCGCGAGACCATCCTTTCCCATATCGAGCGCGAGCGTCAGCTCTTCCATAAGGGCATTAAAGTCCTGAGCTTGTTCTTCATCGACGAAGTTGCAAAGTACAAGCAATACGACGAGGCGGGCAATCCTTATAATGGTATCTATGCCGATATGTTCGAGGAAGAATATGCCGATGTTGTCGGCAATTTACAGCTGGAATTCGGCGATGAAGAATACGTCAAATATCTTGACGCCATCTCCGCGCATGAGACGCACGCAGGCTATTTCTCCATCGATAAGAAAGGCAAAATGACGGACGGCAAGATCGACAAAAAGGAAAAAACCTCCGATGATTCCGACGCGTATGACCTCATTATGCGGAATAAGGAACTGCTTTTAGACCGCGACCCGAAGCGGTCGCCCGTGCGGTTTATCTTTTCGCACTCCGCCCTGCGGGAGGGCTGGGATAACCCGAACGTGTTCCAGATCTGCACGCTGAAGCAAAGCAGCAGCGAAGTGCGCAAGCGGCAGGAAGTCGGGCGGGGTTTGCGCCTTTGCGTCAATCAGGACGGCGAGCGCATGGACGTCAACGCGCTCGGAAGCGACGTGCATACCGTCAATGTCCTTACGGTCATCGCCAGTGAAAGTTACGATAGCTTTGCAAGAGGCCTGCAGGAGGAATTGGCAGACGCCGTTGCAGGGCGCCCTGTAGCCGTTACGGCAGACCTATTCAAAGGAAAGCTCATTACGGACATCAAAGGTAATGAGCAGGTCGTTGACGCCGATATGGCTCAGGCGATTTATTATGACTTGATCGTCAACGGGTATATCGATAGAAAAGGTGCTTTGACGGACAAATACTATGGCGATAAGGCAAACGGCGAGATCAAAGTCGCCGAAGAAGTTGCCGATAGCCGGGATGCCGTCATCAAGATCTTGGATACCGTCTATGACGCCAACGCCATGAAGCCGGAAAACTCTCGTGATAAGAACGTGGAATTACAGGTCGATCCCGAAAAATTGGCGATGCCCGAATTTAAGGCTTTGTGGAAGCGTATCAGCCCGAAGTCGGTATATGTGGTTGATTTCGACACTGATGAACTTATCAAAAAATCCATCGACGCGCTCAATACAAAACTTCATGTGCCGAAGGTCTTTTTCAAAGTCGAAACGGGCGAGATAGATGAGATCAAATCGAAGGACGAGCTCAAAGAGGGCAACGCTTTCTCAAAGAAAAAATCTTCTACTTATGACAGCGGCAGGCGCATCCGTACAAACAACAGTGTGAAGTACGATCTTGTCGGAAAAATCGTAAGCGAAACGGGGCTGACGCGGAAAGCGGTTGTGGATATTTTAGTCGGCATCGACAAGACCGTATTTGACCAGTTCGCATACAATCCCGAAGAGTTTATCATCAAGGCGTCGGGGTTGATCAACGACGAAAAGGCAACGGCGATCGTGCAGCATATCGCCTATAATATGCTGGACGAGCGATACAGCACGGATATTTTTACCGAGCCTGCGATCAAAGGTCGGCTGGACGTGAACGCGATGAAGGCGCAGCGGCACTTGTATGACCATATTCTCTATGATTCTACAAACGAACGCAATTTTGCCGCAGATTTGGATACGAATACGAGCGTTGCCGTGTATGTGAAGCTCCCCGACAGCTTTTATATTGCAACTCCCGTCGGACGCTACAATCCCGATTGGGCAATCGCATTTTACGAGGGGACGGTAAAGCATATCTATTTTGTCGCTGAAACGAAAGGCTCTCTGCGTTCTATGGAACTTCGTGACATCGAAAAAGCAAAGATCCACTGTGCGCGGGAACATTTCAAAGCAATCAGTAGCGGCAATGTCGTCTATGACTTCATTAACAGTTATCAAGCGCTGTTAGATCGGGTAATGAAGTAAAGTAAAGGCCACTGCCGATTCGTATAGTGTCGGCGGCGGTTTTTACTTTTGTTGCCTTATGGATATATTTATCAACGGCGGATTGATTTAACTACTTCGTTTATGTTATACTATACCCATGCAAAATGGATATCGCATTTTGTCCGTCGAGGCGGCGGATATTTATAAGGCTGAAATGGAAAACGGCGCCGCGGTCGGGGTTCAGCTGCCCGAAAGAAGTAGCGACGCCTGTTTTCGGCTGTTCAAGGTGTTCCTGGACAACTCTTTGGACAGCGCGGCGCTGGAAAAGACATACACGCGCGTCTGCCGCAAGAAATTCTCCTTTGCGGATAAGTACGGCAACGCCTACACCCTTGCCGTCGTCAACGTCAAGTTCAATTATATATTTAAGTCCGAAGGCGGCAAGCCCGTCAACCTCAAAGCTCTGCGCGAGCATTTTTACACGAACGGCTTTTGCGTGAACGGCGTGCATTATGTAAGATACAAGCGCAGCGCGGGCAGCTCGCGCGAAGGCAGATGCCTGTTTATCGACGAACGCCTCTTCCGCGCCATGAACAAGTGGAGCGACTGCGGCTTGAAAGAACAGAAAGACCTTGCCTCGTGGGAATCGTATAAGGCACTTTCCCTTTCCTCCGTCAAAGGCACGGTGGAGATCCCGCTCGAGGGCATCCTCTTTGTGCCCGATTACAAAAGCACATTCACGGAAGAGGTCGTATCGGTGGAGATCAAAGACGGCAGCCTCTGCGCCGAGCAGAAGCAAGCTCAGATCACGAACGACATCTGGGACGGAGAAAGCCTTTTGGACGAGAGCTTGTTTGCGGGAAACTATGCGGACAAGCATATGCTTTTGCTCCGCAACAAGTTCTTCAAATCGTGCGCTTTCCGCACAAAATTACAGAAATGGTTTGCGGATAAACATATCACTCTAAGCGATCTGAAAGTGCGCGGTTTTGTCACGCTTGCGGAAGATATAGCCCAAATCGTGATGGTTACGACGCCCAACAGTCTGAAATATCTCAAATTCGTGGGCGGGCTTTCGGAGAAGAACATAAAACAATGGGCGGCGCATACGGACGGCACGTTCGGCGTCGTCAAGTGGGATCAACCTACGCGCTTCTTCCACGGAAAGATGGTGCAGTCGAGCTATCAACTTCTGAATACGCTCCCGCTCACGGAAGAGGAAGTGCGTACTCTTTTGCAGCTGAGCATCGACTATATCGCCCTTTTGCGGAAGGATACCGACTTCATGCGCTATCACTTTACGGACGCATTCGCCCGCGAGAAAGACGGCGAAGAAGAGCAACAGGACGGGCTTGCGGAGCGCGCAGACGTCATCTTCACGCTTCTGCATAATTACCCGTATTTTGATGAAACATCGCTCTATGCCAACTTCCGCTCTGACGTCGTGCGCAGTTTGAAAGAGCGGTTGAAGTGCGGACATATCCTTCTGAACGGCACCAACGCTACCCTCTTCGGCAACGGCCCCGAGCTATTGAAATATCTCGCAGGCGAGGAGATGATCCCCGAGTTAAAGCCCGGACAGGTTCGCAGCGAACGCTTTGCTGACGGCGCAAAACTGCTCTGCGCGCGCTCGCCGCATATCACGATGGGCAACTTGTACTGCGTGGAAAATACTCTCGGCGGCGGGGTATGGAGCTACTTTGATTTGGGCGAAAACATCGTCTGCGTCAATGCCATCGGCGAAAATCTCCAGCAGCGATTGAACGGTTGCGACTACGATTCGGATACCATGCTTATAACGGACGACGCGCTCTTGGTAAACGCCGCCGAACGATATAAGGACTTCTTCAAAGTCCCCGTGTGCAATATCCAAGCGGAAGCAAAGACGGAGCAGACGCTTGCAGCGCTTGACCACGATACGAGCGTCAACAAGATCGGCGAGATCGTCAACCTCTCGCAAAAGCTCAACAGCATTCTGTGGGATGAGATTTATAAGGGCGCAGATGAGGAAAACATACTTGCGATTTATTCAGACATCTGCAAGCTCGCGGTGCTTTCGGGGTTGGAAATAGACAAGGCGAAACGCACCTTTGAGGACATTCGTGTGAGCAAGGAGCTGACGGCGCTCCGCAAGAAGTACGCCCGTCCTTCGCCGCAGTTCTTTACAGAGATCGACGAGCGCAAGACCAAGCAATACGCCTTTTACCCCACGGCGATGGACTATCTCTATGCGCGGGTGAAGAAACTCCACTTCCGCAAGGGAAGAGAACAATATGAGGTGTACCGCCCGATCTCGTCAAACTTATCGTATAACATAAGTTCGGGCAACGCCACCGAATACAGACATAAGGACAAGATCGTGCAGATCATCGACGAAAGCAAAGCCGCGGTCAATCGCCTGTATCAGGCGATACGAACGGCGGACGAGCAGGAACGGAAAGTGCTGTATGCGCAGATCGCGGATATAAAAAAAGAGCGCGATAAGCAAGTTTCCAAATGGTTGACGAACGAAAACGTGTTGATCCTCGTCCTTCGTCACTACGAAAAAAACAGCGCGGCGGACTGGCGCGTCTATGCGGCGCTCATAAATCATCCCATCTTCTCGGAATTCTTATGGGAGCTGTACGACGGCACGGCTTTGCAAGTCGTGGAAGACGAGAACGGAGAATACACGTTATACGGCAGAAAATTTACAAAAATCCACCGAAAAATGAGAATGAAGTGACGCGCAAGTGGTATGAAAGTGCCACACAATTCCCGAAAAAGTAGTCAAAACAGGCAGAAAACGGCTAAAACGCAGCCCCAAAAGCCGTAATGGTTGTACCAAGTTATCCCAACTGTTACACGCCTCTAATCAACGTAATAGGAAGCAACCCGACCGCGAACAGCGGCCGGGCTTATTCTATACAAAATAAGGAGGGAACGAATTGGAACAATTTACATTCTACGAGCTGTATGCACATATTCTGCAAAGCATGGACGACGTAAGCGCGGGGAAACTTGCAAGCAATATCTGCGCTTACGAGTTCGAGGACAGAGAGCCTGACGGCGAGATGACGGACAAGGAGAATTTCTATTGGAGCAACATTGCAGACATTTTGCGTGAGGTCAAGGAGGCGGAACGCGCGGGGAAGAAACCGAAGAAGTACAACTTGCAATCGCGGCACTTCACTTTTTACGCGACCTACTACAATGCGATGAAGCTGCTGAATGTGCGCAAGCGCGGTATTTTTGTAAAGGCGGTCTGCGCGTATATGTTCGAGGACAAGCCGCCTTCCTTCGAGGACAAGACCATGCAGGGATACTTCAACCTCTGCAAGCGGAAGATGGATGTATCGAAGAAGCGCAAGGCGAGCGGCCGCACGGGTGGAATCCGGGAAAAGAAATTGCAAACGGTACCGCCTATGACGAAGCAATCCGCACCCAAATCGCACGAAATGCTGACGTATGAGGACTTCCGCGCGGCATATCCCGATATAGAGGGCAATCTGTTTGGGTCGGGGCAGGCATACGAGAGCGCTCTCGATTGGAGCGACGTTGCATTAAAGTTTGAGACGGATGAGGAACTTCGAAAAGAGCGGAATATCTATTACCTGGCAAAGAAGTATGAACAGAAATACAGGCAAAGTCGGTAAGCAGAACGTGTGGCAAAGTGGGACGATTTGAAGGACAACCTGTAGCAGGATAAGAAAAACGCAGTTTCGTGTACCACGCTGCGTTTTTGCTTTCCGAAGCAGGAGACCTGCATTCGGTTTGCTTGCGGCAAATAGAAACAAAATCAGCATAAAAATCAAACGGGAAAGGAGGAAAGACAATAAGCAATCAACCAATTATCTTTAACATCACCTACACGCCGTGGAAGTTAAAAAGCAACGCTACGGCAGAGGAGCGAAAGAAGTTTGAACGTGAGCGGCCGTACTACGAAATGTCGGACGGCGGCAACAATATCTACAAATACATGACCTCGGACAGGAAGCTGAACGGAGAAAATTCCAAGTCGGAGATGCGCGACATGATCTCGTACTTTGAAAAGAGTACGGGCGTATTCAACGGCGACGGCTTCATCCCGCAACAGGAACTCAAAGCGATACAGGAACGTGCAAAGGCAAACAAAAACTTGTGGCACGGGTTTATCTCGCTCAATGAGGAAATGAGCTGCAAAATCGACACGTCCGAAAAGTGTATGCGGCTTATAAAGCGCACCTTCGGAGAGTTCTTCCGCGATATGGGGCTCGACCCCAAGAACATAGACCTCATCTGTTCGCTGCATAAGGATAAGCCCCATCATCTGCACATCCACTTTTGGTTTGCAGAAAAAGTGCCGAATTGCAAGTACAGGAAAAGGGAGCTCGAATACAGGCACAAGGGGAAGATCTCCAAACACGTCCTTGACCGTATGCACGTTCGGCTCAACAGTTACGTCTGCGGACACGAGGAACGGCTCTACATGACGCGGGACGAGGCGCTGCGAGAGTTGAAGAAAATAACATTTCTGAAAAGTATTGTCAGCGAAAACGAAGTGCGCAAAGCGCTTATCGACCTTGCCAAGAAAATTCCGAAGGACGCGAGCTTCTTCTACGGCAAGCGGGATATGGCGCCATACCGCGAGCAGGTAGACGAAACGGTGAAAAAGATATTGCTCTATGACAGGCGGGCGCGGAAGGCGGACAGAGCCTTTCATGAACGGCTTGCAAAATATGAGACCGACATCTTCGCGCCGTTCGCCAAAGACATTATAAAGACCGATCTTTTCAAGAAGGAATTTATCGACCACTATAAAGTCGAACCGCAAAATATCACCGTCATCGACGAACTTCGCGCGGACTACAAGCGTCGGCAGGCAAATATCGTACTGCGCGCCGTGAAGAGTATCAAGCCCGCGATCTACGAGAGCAAATTTCGGCACAAGGTCAACGACAACGGCTTAAAGCGCAGGCTTGCCATCTCGCACTACAAAGTAGGCAAACTCATCGGCGGCTTTCTCGCCTCGTTCGGGGAAGAAAGCGAATATCTGAGCCGCGACCATACTGACCGCCTGAAAGAGATCGAGGACGAGATGGAACAAGAGCGCAAGCAGCGCGAGGAACGGGAAAATAAGGTAAGCCGTTATCAGTACGGCAAGGAATAAAAGTTGATATGAGCACTTGACTTATCGGGCAGAGTATGATAGAATTAGTGTTAATACGAGACGCAATTTTCGGAGGCGTTATGCAGCGGAAAGAAAATACGCCGGGCAGAGAGAGCCGCAGGCGGTATGAGGAACGCAATAAAGAAAAAAGAAAGCAGGCAAGCGGGAACTTCGGGACGATGATTCCGCGGGAATTGTTTGACGAGATCAACGCTTTCCTGAAAGCGCACGGCCTTACGAAGGTAAAGCTGATCGAAGAAGGATATCAAGTTCTGCAAGAAAAAGTCAAGGAAGAAAACGGACAACTGAATATCATGAACCGTCCGTCGGGGCAAAGCGGGTGAGCCTGAACAAGGCCTCCGCACGGCCCGGCGGACTTATTATTTCATAAAGGAGAGGGGCTTTGTGGAATGGTGAGAGAACATTGCAGCCATATCGGGAGAGGGAACACGATATCCGCACAAACAAAAATAAGGAGAATTGAAAGAGAGAAAGCAGAGAATTGAAACAGAAACGATTGGCGGAACGGAAGTTATCGTTATCGCGGAAGAGATGCCAAATATAAAGACCACATCTTTTGAAGTTATAAGCGGACTGGTGAGACGGCATTTCGAAGATGAACAAATGCAAAACTTGCTGTTTGCTGATTAACGGAGGAATTTCTTATGGAATCTGAAATGAAGCAGACAGTTGAAACAAAAAATTATAATTACGGAGGTGAAATAACGGCGCTCTACTGTCGTCTCTCTCGCGATGATGACCTAGTCGGAGACAGCAACAGTATCGTGCACCAAAAGGAAATTTTAGAGTCGTATGCAAAGTCGCACGCATTCTTGAACCCGGTGTTCTATGTGGATGACGGGTATTCGGGGACTAACTTTAATCGCCCCGCGTTTCAGCGGATGCTCGGTGATATTGAGAGCGGTAAAGTAAAGACGGTCATCGTCAAGGATATGTCGCGATTCGGAAGAAACTACATCATGGTCGGGTACTATACCGAGATATTGTTTGAGCAGAAGGGGATTCGCTTTATTGCAGTCAACGACATGGTGGACAGTAAGCAGGAAGGCGATGAATTTACGCCCTTTCGGAACATTATCAACGAGTGGTACGCCAAAGATACCAGCAAAAAGGTCAAAGCCGTGCTTCGTGCAAAGGGAATGTCGGGTAAACATGTCAGCCCCGTTCCGCCTTATGGTTATAAGAAGGACGAACGGGACAAGACCAAATGGGTCATTGATGAGGAGGCCGCTTTGGTCGTTCGGGAAATATATCGGCTCTACCTTGAAGGCGCGGGGACAAAGGAGATCGCCGATATCCTTACGGCTCGCGGGATAGAGACGCCGATCATCTATTTCAAAAGACGAGGGATGCCCGTTCGGAGTAAGAGTGAAGTCCCCGATGTTTGGAGTATGGCGACGGTCGCAGGTATTCTCAAGCAGGAGGCATATACGGGGTGTACGGTCAATTTCAAGACGAGGAAGAAGTCGTACAAGACGAAATATCAGGAAAGACTTCCGCGAGAAAACTGGGTGATCTTTGAGAATACGCAGGAGGCTATTATCGACAGGGAAACCTTTTCGATCGTACATAAGATGCTTGAAAGCAGAAGGCGTCCCAAGAAAATAGGCAGCCCGTGCGTAAATGTCTTTAATGGGCTTGTGTATTGCGCCGATTGTGGCAATCGCATGTATCTGCACCATAACACCAAACAGACACAGCGTGACGCTTTTGTCTGTTCGCGCTACAGGCGGGCAAAGTTCCACGATTGTACAAGCCATCACATCACATATGACCTGTTATATACGATCGTGCTCAACGATCTGCGGCGCGTATGCAGGAGTATCAGGGAACGGCGGCAGGAGTTCATTGCTCTTTACTACGGCGAGATGGAACAAAAGATGAACAAGAAATCGAACGCCGTAAAAAGCGAACTGAGTCGATCGGAGCGGCGGTGTGCGGAGATCGACGGCATCATCAAGCGGTTGTATGAGGATAGTCTCTGCGGAAAAATCAGCGACGACAGATTTGCCGTTTTGTCCAAAGATTACGAAGCGGAGCAGGCAAAACTTAAAACGAGGATCGCCGACCTGAATGCAGGATTGAAAGCAATAAAGGATCGTGACGACGGCTTGAACAGGTTTTTGCTTCTTGTAGACAAATACACCGAGATACCTGAACTGACGCCGGAGATCCTCAATGCGTTTATCGATCGTATCGAAGTGGGAGCAAAAATAAAATGTGCATCGTCTTCCGATGCGTTGCACCGAAAAAGCACCACAAAAAGGCAGATCCGTATTGTTTACAAGTTTGTAGGCGCGGTCAACCTGCAATGAGGCACAAAACGGGCGGAGCAATTTCCGCTCCGCCCAAAAAGTGTCCTTAATTCTACCTTACGAGAGTAAGACATGTGACCCCTCGCGCAATCGTTTTTTGACCGAAGGGCGCTATCGATATTTGATATGGAATCGGATATTAAACGCTGAGACGATCAAAAAACGACATAGTATGTATTGTGGATTTAATATTACTATGATATCTTATTTGCGTCGCGATTTGACGTTTCTATAATTAACAAATAGCCAAACTTATTTCGCGACGCACTTCATTCACCGCACACGTCCTGCCGCGTACGTCCTTTCGGGCGTCCTCTGCCGATAATGTGCGTCGCTGTTGACCCTTTTTTACCCTCCTGCGTATATTATATCACCGCATAACATAAACGCATACAATCAGACTGTTATAATATAGCATTATCATCGCTCTTTGCTTTTCGGCAATGTCTTGTGAAAAAATGCGCCGCTCCGCGAGCTTCGACGTCTGCCGCGGAGATCATTGCGGACGGGGATGACCGACGCCATACTGCGCGTACGCGCGCCGAAAACATACAAAACGCGACAGCGGCCGCGCCGGA
>ERZ1106922.100-NODE-100-length-48393-cov-31.508854_pt1 | contig 48393 bp, 45 predicted proteins | sample MGYA00403656_ERZ1106922 | MGnify/ENA primary metagenome ERZ1106922 (study PRJEB35170, sample SAMEA104062453) | human gut metagenome | biome: human gut; feature: human-associated habitat; material: faeces | place: Denmark | collected 2012-10-12 ... | reverse complement strand
ATATTGATTGCTCACTTTAAGCAAAATACTGGCTCAAAAAATCGGGAATAATCACAAATAAACGAGTTAAATTCAAAAATTGAGAAATTACTAGAAAATAAGCCAACAAATTTTATTAATTCTGTATTTGAAAGTATTGTTTCAAAGAATAGAGTTTCAATGTCATTACAGGGCTCTATTTCTTTCGATAAGATTCTTGATGATAGCGTAAAATATTTTTACAATGAAGGCGATTTTTTTATCCCAGAAGATCATTATGGTTTAGGGTATACTAAATTAGTGTCTATAATCGCAAATTTATTAGAATATATTGAAAAAAAGCCAGAAAAACAATTAGATAATAAAATTTCTATTATTGCTATAGAAGAACCAGAGACATTTATGCATCCTCAATTACAAAAATGCTTTATAAAAAATATTAATGATGTATTAGCAAAAATACTTGATTTAAATGATAAAAAATTAAAATGTCAGCTTGTTATTTCAACACATTCGCCATTTATCATTTCAAATAAAATTGAGGAGGCTTCCTCAATAAATAATATAAATTTTTTTGGTGTTATAAAAAATAAAACCAGTGTTGCATTATTAAATGATGAGTTGTTCAATGTTAATGGTGATAAACAAATTTTTAATAATATAAAAAAACATATGTCATTTTCAATAGCTGAGGCCTTGTTTGCAGATGCCGTCATTCTTGTAGAAGGTTTTGCTGAAGAAAAAATGATACCATATTTTTTAAACAATTATCCAGAATTAAAAAATAAATATATCCAAATTGTTAATATAAATGGTGCACATGGATTTATTTATCAAAAACTTTTAGCTGCTTTGAAAATTCCTGCTGTAATATTAACAGACGTTGATTTTAAAATAAAGTCAAATAATAGTACTCAAATAACTGATTATGAGGGCCAATATACTACTAATAAAACAATAGAAAAAAATATTGGGACAAATTCTTTATCAAAATTAAAATCTTGTCAAATTGATTTAAAAGAAATATCTAATATCAAAATTTTTATTCAAGAAAAAGAAAATGGGTATTGCGCTACCTCATTTGAGGAAGCTTTGATTCTTGCAAATATTAATTCCGATATCATTTTTAATGCTTTAGCAAAATTTAAAAGAAATAGTTTTTATAAATTAGTAGATTATAAAAAAAATAAATCAAAATCTAGATTGTTGATATCTGAAAATATTAATTCTAAATCTAAAAAAATTTATAATACTATTGGACCCAAAAAAGGAGATTTTATTACAATTTTATTGCAAGAAGTAATATCTTCAAAAGATATCCTTGCGACTCCATCATATATAAAAAAAGCATTTGAGTATATTGCAAAGGAGATTGAGTAAAGTGGATAAATACAATGTTGACCCTAAGAAGAAATTAGAAGAGCAAAATATTCAAAAAAAAATTAATGATTTTATTGAAAATAAAGATAGTTTTTTATTTAAAGCTGGAGCTGGTGTCGGAAAAACTTATGCTCTTGTTGAAACAATAAAATATGTTTTAAATAAAATGTCTAGTAGATTTTCTAAAACTAATGAAAAAATTAGAATAATTACTTTTACAAATGCTGCTACAAACGAAATTATTGAAAGAATAGGACAAAATGATAATATGGTTTGTTCAACTATTCATGAGTTTGCTTGGGAGATTATTTCGTCGTATCCGAGAGAATTGCTAACAATTCATATTGAACAAATAAAAAAAGAGATAAAATCAAAAGAAGAAAAAATATCTTATGATATGTTTCAAAAATATTTAACCAGTCATACGGATGAGTATATAGATACTTTGGCCAATGATCCTAAATATTATAATCTATATTCTGCAAATGCATCTGAAATTAAAACATTTTATGGAATTAATTCGGGTGATGCTAAAAAGTTTCATTTTGCTTTTTCTGCATATGTCTCGAAGAAGAAACTTATAAAAACTATGGAAAAGGTAACAAATTATTTGGATGAAAATTTTGGAAGAGTGAAAAAAGAATTCTTAATTAAATATGATGTTAATAGCAATGTAAAAAATTTAAATAAAATGATAATCAACCATGACTTAGTTCTTTCATATTTTGAAGCTATGTTTGTCAAATACCCAGTTTTAAATAGAGTATTAGAATCTAAATATCCGTATTTATTTGTAGATGAATATCAAGATACCGATTCAAGAATAATAAATGTATTAAGTAATATAATATGCAATTCTAATCATAAGATTATAGTTGGATTATTCGGAGACGAAATTCAAAATATATATAATTGTGATAATAAATCAGTTAATGATCTAGAAAATGCCGGCAAAGTCAAAGTATTATATAAAAAATTTAATCGGCGTTGTTCAAAGCAGGTAATTGATATAGGTAATAAAATAAATAATAATTACCAACAAGAAAGTATTTATGTTGACCATAACGATGGAACCGTAAAAATAATTCAATGTAATAATGACACTTTTGATGAAAAACTAAATGAATTAAAATCATATGGTAAACTAGATTGTTTAGTGTTAAAAAATTCTACAATTGCTGAAAAAATAGGAATAAGTAATATATATAGTTTCTATAAAAAAACAAATGAATATGCTAGTTTAAATCATGATAAATTAAATGCAGAATTATTGCATCACGACGTTGAAAAATTAGGAGTAACTCAACATATTATATTAAACACTTTAAGTATATATTATAATTGTTTAAATCAAAATTGTTTTTTAAATGATTTGTTTGATAGTAATTATAATATAAATGCATCTGACTGTAAAAAAATAATTAATTCAATAAAAAATATAGAAAGAAGTGTAACTGTAACTTTTACCTTTGGTGAATATCTAGAAAAATTATTTAGTATTATTGACAACGATAGCATTTGTGCAAAGAGTTTAAAGAAAAAAATTTTTGGCTATGAATGTTCACTAGATGATATTAAACAAATATTTGATGAAAATATAAATTCAAAAGATGAAAATACTATATATGAATTAAAATTTTTGGAATTTCAAAATTGGTATAACTATATTTTAGAAAAAAATGAATCAAATATTGTATATCATACATATCATAATACAAAGGGATTAGAATATAAAAATGTTGTTTTGGTATTAGAAGACAAATTCAGAAAAAATAATGATGTATTTGCTTTTTTGCATGAATGTAAAAAAGCTATCGAAACAGGTAATTATGAAATCTTTGACAGCGAATATCATTCGATGAGAAATCTTTTTTATGTTGCTGTAACTAGAAGTATTAAAAATTTATTTATTTTAAATATGACTAGTATAAGTAATGAAGATTTGGAAACTATTTTTTCATAGATGTTATGTTTTATTCTTTAGTAACATTTATGAAAAAGTAATATTATATATTTTATTAAAATCGTATAAATAAATTTGTTGAAAAATAGTTTTATATATTAAAATATGTTTGTTGTTATATCTAAATCGAAATAACGAAATGATATTGTAATTAAATCTAAAGTAACATGCCACAATGTTGACAAAATATCTCTAATAGCGTACAATACTTTCATACAAATTAATATTAATTTTTACATATGTGGGAACAATATTAATAATTAAATTATTATAAGTAGGAGTATATATGAGTAAAAGTAAATCTGTAAAAGAAGCATTATCACTTGAGTATAATGTTAATATGTATAAAAGAAAGCCATTGTTTGCTTTTATAAAGAGATTATTTGATATCTTATCAAGCTTAATAGCATTAATTATTCTTTCGCCTTTGTTTTTAATTTTAATTATTTTAGTTAAAATTGATTCAAAAGGACCTGCCTTTTATGGCCATAAAAGAATTGGTAAAAATGGTAAAGAATTTAAGGTTTGGAAGTTTAGATCAATGCGTCAGGATTCAAGACCAATTGAAGAAATTTTAACTCAAGACCAATTAGAAGAATGGAAACGTGACTTTAAGGTTACAAATGATCCTAGAGTTACAAGAATAGGAAGAATTCTTAGAAAAACGTCATTAGATGAACTTCCACAGCTTTGGAATATTTTTGTTGGTCAAATGAGTGTTATTGGTTGGAGACCAATATTACAAGAAGAATTAGATCGTTATTCAAAAGAAGAACAAGCCCTTTTATTAAAAATTAGACCAGGTCTTACAGGATACTGGGCTAGTCATGGTAGAAGTGATACCTCATATGAGGATAGAATAAAAATGGAGCTTTATTATTCTTATAAAAGAAGTTTATGGCTTGATATTAGAATATTATGGCATACAGTTATAGGCGTATTTAAGCATGAGGGGGCTAAATAAAATTTAATATTAATAGACATCAGTTCGATTACAAGAATTGATGTTTTTTTATTGATTTTATTATTATTTATTTTTATAATATAGATAGTAATTATACGTGGGAGGGTTAAAATGAAAAAAATTAAAGAAGAAATTGAAACTATATCTAAGTTTCCATTAAAAGAATCTTATATTTGGAATTAATTATGTTAATTTAAATGAACAATGATAAATTATAAGAAAAATTAATATTTGTGAAGGGAGATATAACATGTCAAATATAAATATAAATAAATATTTTAAATTTTATCAAGAAAATGAAAGTCAATTCATTAGTTCTATTAGATACATAAGTGTTTCAATAAAATGCAAATGTTCTTTTTCAATATTTTATGCTAATCTTTTAATGAATATTTGTAGTGATATAGAAGATATTTTGCGAGCATATTTTAATTTATTTAGTAAAAGGTATAATATAAGAGATTTTATATCAAGAATTAAATCGGATAATAATCTAAAAAAAATTATTGATGAAAGCGTTGAATTTGATAATTCGGATTATGGAAAAATAACACCATTTCAGAGTATTCAATATGAAAATAACCAAATTCCAAAATGGTGGCAGTCTTATAATAAAATAAAACATGATAAGATGAAAAGTTTTTCAGAGGCTTCTCAAGAAAATGTATTAAATTCGTTAGCTGCTTTATATATACTTAATCGATATATTTTAATATCTCAAGATTGTAAAATTGACATTTTTTTAGAAGATAAAAAATATTTTAATTTGACCAAATATAAAAGTTTATGTATTGGTATGGGACAAATTGTTTTAAAACAAATATAATACCAAAGAGTTATTATACATAATTGTATAAGGAAGTAGGAATGATAAATATGAAAGAAATTAGAAGTACAGAAAAGTTACTAAAAAAAATCTCATATAACAATTCTAAGTTTAACATTGAAAATGCTAAGAATGTAAAAATATATCAATATACTAACATAAAAAATATAGACTATTTTATGAACGATAAAATGACATTAAAATTGAATAGACTTGATAAATGTAATGATGGACAAGAAGTAAGTAAAGTACAACACTCATTACTGTTTGATGAGCCAAAGAAAATTTATGTTTCTTGTTTTACAAGGAATTTAAACGAAAATATTCATATGTGGTATATGTATGGGCATTGTAAATATTCAAAAAAAGTAAGGCTAGCTTTTTCGGAATATAATCTTTATAAACTAATTAATGAAAAAAAATATATAATTTATTATAAAGAAAATGGGAAAAATATACGTCTTGCAAATTCTGAATTTTCTATTGAATTAACTAAAATTGCATACGTATCATATAGTTCTGAAGCTGATGAAAAAAATAGATATGATATTTGTTATATTGGTGATAATAAGTATAGATGTAATTATAATTCAGTAATAAATCATAAAAGTGAATTGGCAGGAAAAGTAAAAAATGCAGCATGGAAAACTGAAAATGAAGTTAGAGTTATTTTAAAATTATACAAGGAAATACAAACTGATTTTTTAATGATAGAATTTACTGATAACAGTCCTTTCTTGAAAGAAGTTGTTTTAAGTCCTTGGTATGATTATAGTGAACAAATAAAAAAAGATGTAAAAGTTAGATACTCATTATTTTACTCTCAATTGGATAATATTTTTCCTTCTACTGAGTGCCAAAAATGTAATTGGATTAAATAAATCATGGTTTATAAAAGAAATTAGGCTTGTTCAAATACCCATTTTGACAAAATTTTTAATTAATTGTCAAAATGTAAAACATTAATTACATACTTAAATTAAAACTTGGAAATGATAATAAAATTTTCAAGTTTTTTTCTAAATTAAGTCTAAAAATACCTTGCTTTAATTGACAAAATAACATCATAAGTATAAAATACTAACATAAGCTTTAGGCTTATATTACGAGTATTTTATATACTCTTTAGCAGTTAAGATAGTATAAAATAAGGATTGGAGAAACAATTTTATTAATGAACGAAGAAAATGAACGTTCAATCACACTAGGTGATTTATTAACTGCAGTAAAGAAAAATATATTAATGGTAGCTATTATCACTGTAGTAATTGCTACTATAGGGTTTATTTATACTTTCTTTATTGTTAAAGAAAATTATAAATCCTCAACAACAGTTGTTGTTACAGTATCAGAAAGTGGCGATTCTACTAAGGCTGATGATATTAATAATTCTTTTAAATTGATTCAAACCGTTGTAGAACTAACCTCTCAAGATAGTGTTATTCTTCCTGTTGCGAAAAAATATGCAGTATCAGGAAAAGAGACTGAATTTGCATTAGCTTTAAAAAAGAACTTAAATGTATCTTATCAGTCAAGCTCATTTTTAGTAACCATTAGTGTTAATGGTACTGATCCATTAAAAACGCAGGTTTATGCTAATGAGATTACTACAAGCTTAATAAATGTATGTAATACTGATAAAAGCTTACAAAAACTTTTACTTGACTCAGTTTCGGTTATGACAGAAGCGAGTCTTGGTATTTACGATTCTCCGAATAAGCTTCTTTATTTATCAGCTTTCATAGCTTTAGGAATAGCATTAGGAATTGGATGTGCATTTATTAAGGAGTTTATGTCTAATCGCTTTAAAACTAAAGATGAAGTTAAGATATCACTTTCTTGTGATATCATTGGTACACTTTATGACTTAAATAAATTAAGTGATACCAAATCACTTGTAAATTTAAGTGAAAGAACTTCAAGGATAATGGCATACAATCGATTATTTTCTAATCTAAAGTATCTAAGCTTTAGTTCTTATGCTAAAACGATTATGGTTACATCAACAGGAGAAGATGAGCTCAAAACAACTACCGTTGCCAATTTAGGTTGTGTCATGGCAATGAATAAAAAGAAAGTCTTAATCATAGACATGGACTTTAGAAGACCTGAGGTATATAAGTTATTTGGACTTAGTATCAAGGGTGGAATTACTGATTACCTTGATGGTAATAATTCCTACAAAGAAATTATTAAGCATACTAAAATGAATGTTGATGTAATGACTGTAGGACAATCATTATTAAATCCAGGTGTCGTAATTGAATCTGAAGGAATGAAGGATTTACTTCAAGAAGCTAAATTAAACTATGATTATATTTTAATTGACACACCACCTCTTCTAGCAGCATCTGATGCGCAAGCTATTGCTAAAATGACTGATGGAGTCATTTATAATGTAAGAATTAATAAATATAAAAGAAATATGGTTTATGATTATTATTCATTACTTAAAAAAGCAGGAGCTAATATTTTAGGTGTAAATGTTACATTTATTCCTCTTAGTAAGAATAGTTATAATTATTATTATAGTGATAATAATGACAATGTGTGATATTCATACCCATATAATTCCTTTAGTTGATGATGGATCATCTTCAATTGAAGAATCAATTGAATTAATTAAAATGGAAATTAAAAATGGGGTTACTAAGATTGTATGTACGCCGCATCAGCGTTATGATTTTTTTAACAAAGAAGAGATAATTAATATATTTTTTAAGTTAAAAGAGAAAGTATCAAGCTTACAAGTTGATTTATATCTTGGAGCTGAAGTGTTATATTATGATAATATAATTAATGATTTAAAAGATAATAAAATTCTTACAATGAATAATTCAAATTATTTCTTGTTGGGATTTCCAACAACCTTAGAATTTGATATTTCAAGTATTGTATATGAAATTATTACATCAGGTTATATACCTATAATTGCTCATATTGAAAGATATGACTATCTAAAAATTGAAGATTATGTTATAATAAGAGAGTATGGTGGATTAATTTCTATCAATTCATCAAGTATAAGAGGTCTTTTTACCTCGAAAAAGTGTAAGTATTTGTTAAAAAAGGGAATGTGTGATTTTGTCTGTTCTGACTGTCACGATTCGAAAAATCGTTTAGTGAGATTTAAAGGGGCTAAGCGATTTATAAAGTATCATTTAAAATATAGAAAGTATTATGATAAATTATTTAATCATATACCGGTCTTTTTAAATGATTAGGGATAAATTTATTGAGCTATGGTGATTTTATGGGCGATAGTAGTTTGAATCCAAACGAAGTGATTAAAGTTAATAATAACATCATCTACTTATTTTTTAAAAGATTTTTTGATATTACCTTATCAGGAATAGGATTGATATTAATTGGATGGGTAATTATTATTCTAATGATAATTAAATGGTTGGAAGACCTAGGCGGTAAATCTTACAAATTAATTATTACAGAAGATGAAAAGGGAAAATATCTTTCTAAAAACGGAAAAAGGTATAATTGTACATGTAAAAAAAATCCTAATGGTATAAAGGATAAAACAATACGTGGATCGTTATATACAAGCTTAAGAGTTGGTAAGAATGGTAAAAACTTTAAATTCCATAAAATTAGATCGATGTGTCCTGGTGCTGAGGCTATGAAAGCCCAATTATTAGCTTATGGAATAAATGAAGCAGATGAGCCAGCATTTAAACTAAAGGAAGATCCTAGAATTACTAAATTTGGCAAATTCTTAAGAAAAACTTCTTTAGATGAACTACCTCAACTTTGGGATATTTTTATTGGTAAAATGAGTATTGTAGGACCTCGTTCACCAATACCTAGTGAAGTTGATAAGTATACTGAATATCAAAAACACCGTTTAGATATAAAGGGTGGACTTTTGTGCCTATGGCAAATTCAAAAGAATAGAAATGAAATTTCTTTTGACGATTGGGTTAATCTTGATATTGAGTATGCTAAAAAGAGAAGCTTATGGCTTGATTTTAAAATTATTGTGAAAGGTGCATGGATGGTTTTGTTTGATCATTCTGGTGAGTAAAAATGAAAAAACATGTTAGTTTTGAAGAAACAAAAATATGTATTCCAACATCATCCGGTGGACATTTGACGCATATGATGCTTTTGAAGCCATTTTGGGAAAATCATGATAGATTTTGGGTCACATTTAATAAAATTGATGCTCAGAGCCAACTTAAAGATGAAAAAAAATATTGGTGTCATTATCCTACTAATGGTAATTATTGGAATCTTTTTAGGAATTTCTTTTTAGCTTGGAAAATTTTGAGAAAAGAGAGACCTGATATCATAATTTCTTCTGGTGCGGCAATTTCAATTCCTTTTTTTTGGTTAGGGAAAAAAATATTTAAATGCAAATGTATTTATGTTGAAGTATATGATAGAATCGATAAAGAAACAAAATCTGGTAGATTTTGTTATAAATATGCTGATGAATTCTTTGTCCAGTGGGAAGAAATGCTTAAAGTTTATCCAAAAGCTAAGTATATAGGAAAAATTTTCTAAGGAGTTGAAAGCATGATTTTTGTTACAGTGGGTACGCATGAACAACCTTTTAATCGTCTAGTTAAAGCAATTGATGATTTAGTTGAAAATGGTACAATTAAGGAAGATGTAATTATTCAAAGAGGATATTCAACATATGAACCTAAACATTGCAAATGTTATAATCTTATTTCTTGGGAAGAAATGCAAAAATATAACAAAGAAGCACGAATAATAATTACACATGGTGGCCCGGCAAGCTTTATTGATGTTCTATCTTTGGGAAAGACTCCTATAGTCGTTCCACGTCAAGCAAAATACAATGAGCATGTTAATGACCATCAGTTGGAGTTTGCAAGGCAACTTGTAGAACGTGGAGAGAATATTATTGTTGTTGAAGATATAGCAAAATTGGGCGATGCAATACTTTTTTTAGAAAATAAAAATTGTAATAAATTTGCTTCAAATAATAAAAATTTTAATGATAAATTAGAAAAAAATATAATGAATTTATTTAGGTGCACTCAATGAAAAAAAGTAATATTGTCTTGATTATATTATTATTACTTTATCCTATGGCAATAATTCCTAAAGAAGTTTTTTTTCTTTTTTCTGTTTGTATTTTGATTTACTTAATAATAAACAACGAGATAAATTTAAAAAATAAATATTTTCAACTTTTTCTTTTTCTTTTTTTGACTCATATTATAAGTTCTTGTTTATATTTGTTTCTTAATAGTGATGCAGAAATTTCAAGATTACTTGCTGCATTTAATACTGCTTTTTCATGGGGTGAAATAGGTTTCTTGATGGCAACTAGTTTTAAATTTTGCGATAATGATTTTATGATTAAAGCCAAAAGAGTCTCTTTCTTAAATTTAATGATTATTTTTGTTTTGTCAATTATAGCAATTTATCTAGAAAAGAAAGGAACTAATTTACAAATTTTTGGAAAAAACTTGTATATAGATGATTGGACATCTAATGGTAAAGGGGTAAGATTGATTCTTTTTTTTGAGTATTCGAGTTTAATAACTTTTTTTATATTAATAAATACGGCTATATATATAAACAAAACTTTATGCTTTAAAAATGTAATTGTTATGATTATTATGCTTTTTCCTATTTGGCAATCAAAGTCAAGAATATGTTTCCTTTCGTATTTTATATTGATAATTTTATATATAATTTTTTGGTGTAAATATAGAATTCGTAATTATAAAATTATTGGCAGCATTATAATTTTTACATTAATTTTTTTCTTTATATTTAATTTTACTTCTACAATTTCTATTTTTAATAAAATATTTAATATGAGAAGTAGCAGTAATTTAAGAAGATTTGAAATATATAAATATAGTATTTTAAAGACAATAAAATATAATCCTATTATTGGTTGTGGTATCAAGGTTGAATATGTTGATAATATCCCATATGGATCTCATAGTTCGTTTATTGGATTATTTTATAAACTTGGTTTTGTTGGAATAACAATTGGTTTTTTACTTGTATATTATATTGTATGTGATGTAAAAAAAACTAAAAATCCAATTTTATTTATGATATTATTTTGTTTTTTTATAATCATGATATTTGAGGATTTAGATGGTACAAATTGGGTGCTTTTTTATAGCTTTTTAATGCTTAGATTGTTATTAGATTTTAATGATAACAATTAAATATAGGTGATATTTTATGAAAATTTCGATTATAATTAGAACATATAATGAAATAAAACATATTGAAGATGTTTTAAAATCAATTATTAAACAAACATATAAAAATTATGAAATAATAGTTGTTGATTCAGAATCAACAGATGGTACTTTAGATGTTGTAGAAAAATATACTTCAAAAATTATAAAAATAAAAAAACAAGAATTTAATTATAGTTTTTCAAGTAATATTGGTTGTAAAAATGCTACAGGTGAGATTTTGTTATTTTTAAGTGGTCATTCTGTTATATGTGGAAAGAAATATTTAGCTAAATTAGTGAAATATTATAAGAAATATGATTTGTCTGGATGTTATGGCGACTTGGTTCCATTTTTTAATGGAGGCTTACTTGAAAAAATCTTTTATTATGGCGGTTATTATAAAAATATATTTACCCCTAGAAAAATAGAAAAGGAAATTCATCCCGGCATTTTAAGCTGCTCTAATGCATCTATATTAAAAAAGATTTTTGACGAACATCAATTTGTTATTGAACTTGGAGATGGTGCTGAAGATGTTGAAATGGCCAAATATATCTTATCAAAAAATGGTAGAATAATGTTTTTTAGGAATTTATTGGTTAGGCATTCACATCATAAAAAATCCAAAGACTTTAAAAAAGAATTGATAAAATATAAACATCAATATAATAATGCTATAAAATATATAAATAAAGTGTATAGTACAAATTGATTTTATATATAAGATAGAATTATTATTAATATATTTAAGTTTAATACTAGGTGATTATAGTGATAGCAAGTAAAAAAGAATTAAAACAAGTTTTAAGAGAAGAATTTAATTTCTATTTTAAAAAAAGAGTATATATAATTGAAAAAATTACAATGAGTCCTTTTTATATGACATGGAAATATCAAAAAAATTTAAGGAAAGAAGAATATTATTTTAATAGAAAATTTAAAATTAGATTTTTATTAACTAGAAGAAAAAAAAATAAAATAGGTAATAAACTTGGTTTTTATATTTCAAAAAATGTAATTGATAGTGGATTAAAGATTTATCACACGGGTAATATAGTTATTAATGAACATTCTGTAATTGGAAAAAATTTAAAATTACATGGAGACAATTGTATAGGTAATGATGGAAAAAATATTGGTGTTGCTCCGATAATTGGTGATAATGTAGAATTAGGTTTTGGTGCAAGTATTGTAGGAAATGTAAAGATTGCTGACAATGTTATCATAGGAGCAGGAGCAGTTGTTGTCACTTCGTGCTTAGAATCAAATGTTACTTTAGTTGGAGTTCCAGCTAAAATATTAAGGAAGTGATAACATTATGAAAAAATATAATTTGAAAATTAATGTTTTACTACAAATAATGTATCAGGTAATCATATTAGTAATTCCTTTAATTACTGCGCCGTATTTAACAAGGCATTTAGGTGATAACGGATTAGGAAATTATACCTTTTCATATACAATTGCATATTATTTTGTATTATTAGGAATGTTAGGGATTAATAAATATGGTCAACGACTAATTTCAACTAATACGTCGGACGAATTTAATTTGAGAAAGAACTTTTGGTCGTTATATTTAGCGCATTTTATATTTTCTATTTTTTCATTATTTCTATATGAAATATTAATTTTATTTATAGGAAAAGAATATTATAAGCTTTATTTAATTCAATCTATTTATGTTTTTTCTGCTGTATTTGATATTACATGGTTATTTTATGGATTGGAAAATTTCAAATCTATAGTTATCAGGAATGCTTTTTTAAAGATAATTGAATGTTTGATGATTTTTTTATTGGTAAAAAATGAAAACGATTTATGGATATATACATTAATTACATCCTTATCGGTTTTCTTTGGACAATTGGTAATGATTCCAGTTGCAATAAAATATATAAAGCCAATTTTTATTACATGGAAGGATATTTTTAAGCACGTAAAACCATTGTTAACTTTTTCAATTATGGTGTTAGCAAGTTTATTATACTCAGTGTTTGATAAAACATTGTTAGGAATATTATCGACAAAAGAAGACGTTGCATACTATGAGTATGCTAATAAAATTGTTAACGTGCCTAAGACAATTGCGATTGTTATAGGTACGGTTATTTATCCTAGAGCATGTAAAAAAATTAATGATAATAATTTTAATGATTTAGAGATTTATTATAAGATATCTTTAATTTTTACTTATTTTATAGCGTTTGCTTCAATTTCTGGTTTACTTGCCCTCGGAGATGAATTCGCTGTTTTATATTATGGTCAGAATTTTTCAAAATGTGGTAGTATTATGAAATTTATGTCTCCAATCATTTTGTTAATAACAATTGATAATATTTTTCAAAATTTGTATATTGTTCCAATGGGTGAAGAAAAAAAACTTAATAAAGCGATTGTCTTGGGTGCAATAATTAATTTATTTCTTTCGACAATTTTAATAATTTTTTTAAGCGTAAATGGAGTTATCCTCGGCACGCTTATTTCAGAAGGTGTTCTTCTTGTTTTAAATTATATTATATGTCGGAAAAAAATATCAATAAAAAACACATTTATACTTATGATCCCGTTTGTAGTTTCTGGCATAATAATGTATTTTCTAATTATTATTTTAAAAAGAAAAATGACGTTATCATATTTAAACTTTTTTGGCTTAGTTTTAATCGCTGGTTTCGTTTATTTTGTATGCATTATTTCATATTTTTTATTGTTAGATAAGGATAGAAATTATTATAAAAATATTATAAAAAAAGGATGATATTATGAAAGTTTTATTTCAATGTAATACAGTATATCAATTGTTGGTTGCAGTATGTTTAAAAAACGAATTTTTTTCTAAAGAAGAATGCAATATTTTAATTTCTAATATAATGAATGATTCACAAAAAATATATAATCGCTTAAGTAATTTGAATATGTTTAATAAAGTATATATACAAAGCAATAAAAACGTAAAAATTAATAAAATCAATAAAATATTTGTCTCAAAGTGGAAAAAAATAAAATATTTAAATATACATAATTTTGTATATGAAAAATATGATGTTTTTATTTGTTCGAATCCATCATACGCTAACCTTTCTTTATTTTCATTGTTAATGAAAAAAAATAACTGCATTAAATTTTTTTTATATGAGGATGGCATTAGTACATATTCAAATCACTATAAAAAACTAGTTTGCAATAATCAACAAGGAATAAGAAAACTATTATCTTTACATAAATATTTAAAATATATTTCTAAAATATTTGTATTCAAAACGGAGTATTTTACATGGCAACCCACTCAAGAAATTATCGATATACATTCATTGAAACAAATACGCGAAGATTTATTGGAAAAGTTAAACTTTATTTTTGGTTATAATAATCAGTCTTTACCACATGATTGCAAAAAGATTTTTTTTGAAGAAAGTTTTTTCGGTGATGGTAAATCATCTAATGATGAGGAAATAATTTATCAATGTATTAATAAATATGGTTCTGATGGATTTTATATAAAAAATCATCCAAGGAATAAAGTAAACCGATTTGTAGGAAAAATAAAAACTTTTCCATCAATGTCTATACCATGGGAATTGATAATTTTGAATAACATTAATTCAATTGAAAAAATTCAATTATTTACAATAACATCAGCATCAATGTATACCCCATTTATTTTATTTGATTTAAAGCCAATGTCTGTTTCGTGTGTAAATATGATAAATGATAAAAGGTATTTATTTAATGACGTTCTTGCTGTTGAAGAAAAAATAATTGAAATGGAAAAAAATATAAGTTATTTCAAGTAGCAAGTAAAATAATAAAAGAATTGCGTTATAGTGAATTATCTGATTATTAATAACCGTTAGAATTATTAGTGTTTAAATCATAATGACTTTTTTTTGATAGAAATTTATGTTATACTATTAATGATTAATATGTTATACTACTAATGATTAATTTTTAACATTTAAGAAATCTAAATGAATATTGTTGTTATTAAATGTGGAAATTTCATATCTAATGTCATTAGTCGTATAGTTAAGAGGGATAAATTATGAAAAAAATGATAATTTCTAAATTGAAAAAAGAAAAAAAAGATTACGGATGTGACTTAGTTTCGACTATTTTTAGAGATGATAAAACTCCATTTGAATTGAGATTTGAATATAATATTGAAAATATGGAACTTATAGATGATTTTTATGCTGATTCATTTTTGGTATCATTATTGCCATATGCAATGGAATTTGGATATGATATTCAGGTTTCAAATCCAATAAGTAAAGAATTATTTAATAATCTAGAAGAAGAGTATATTCCTTGTTTAGCAAAGTATAACAAAAATTTTAAAAAAATTGATATAAAATATTCGGATATAGTTGAAAAGAAAATTTATAATAATACTGCTATAGCAACAGGTTGTTCATGTGGAGTTGATAGTTTACATGCAATTTACACTAATTTGATGAATAAAAACAATGAAAAACTAACTCATTTGGTGGTCGTTAATTCTGGGGCTTGTTCTTGGAAAGGTGGGGAAGAATCAAAAAAATGGTTTGAAATTGAAATAGAGAGAGCTAAAAAAGTTGCAATGGAATTAAATCTAAAATTGATCTATGTTAATACTAATTTGATGGAATTTTATGAGGTAAATCATGAACATTCTGGATTTATGAGAATATCAGGCATTGTTTTAGGATTAGATAATATTATTGGAAAATATTATTATGCGTCCAGTTATGAAATCTCGAAATTTAACGTGAGTGCAAATGATGATGGTTATTACTTATATATGATTACCAAAAATTTGAGTGATTCAAATTTAAATTTTTTGATTAGTGGTCTTTATGAAGACAGATATGATAAAGTTAAGTTAATAAAAAATTATGAAATAGCTCATAAATATCTTAATGTATGTTGGAATGGTGGTAATAATTGTGGACGTTGTGAAAAATGTTTAAGAACTATTGGTTCATTGTATGCATTGGACGCATTGGATGCTTTCACAGATGTTTTAAACACAAAGTGGTTTGAACGTCATAAAATTATTGGAATCGGAAGAATGATATCATTTAGTTATGTTCATAAGGAAATGTATACATTTTTACCTGATATTAAGAAAAAGCATCATATTTCATATATGTGTGCACAAATTTATTGTTATGTTTATTATAATCCTAAACGATTGATTAGAGGACTAATAAGAAAATTATATTATATAATAAAAAAGAAGTAAGATAATTCAAATATATGATTTCTCATAATAAGTTAGAAGCATTTTAAGTAATTATGCAATGATTTATTTTGTATATGGAATTGATAATGTTGTTTACTAGAATCAGGCTAAATATCTAGAATTTTAGAAGTTGTAAAAATATTTTTACGGCACTATTATAAAAGGAGAATTTAATATGAAGGTTGTATGTTTTATACCAATAAAATCTAATTCTGAAAGAATACCAGGAAAAAATTTTAGGTTTCTTTGCGGTAAGCCACTATATCAATATATTATTGACCATGCAATACAGGCTGATTGTTTTGATGATATTTATGTTGATACAAATAATGATGATGTTAAAAAATACTGTGAAATAAAAAAAATTAAATGGATAGAACGAAAAAAGGAATTTACGTTGAATACTGTTAATGGCAATGATCTTCTAAATTATCATTATGATTTGTATCCTGATTATGATTTTTATTTTCAATTGTTTGCAACTGCTCCATTTTTACAGGCAGAATCAATAGCTTTAGCTGTTAATACATTAGTAGCAAGTACGAAATATGATTCGATATTTACTGGTGTGTCTGAAAATGGATTTTATTGGTATAAAGATACCCCTATAAATTATAGACCAAGTATATTACCTAGGAGTCAGGATATGATTCCAGTTATTGAAGAAACGACTGGTCTATATGGAATATCAAATTCGTCATTAAAAAGATATCATTGTAGAATTGGTAGCAAGCCATGTATAAGTATAGTTAATAAATTCGAAGCTGTTGATATTAATACAGAAGATGATTTAAAAATGGCTGAATTTATTGGTAAATATTATTGGAAGGTGATTTAAATATATGAATCATATATTTGCTGAGTTTATAATTTAAACAGTCTTTTTATACTGATAGTTCCATAGCTGTTTATACAATTTATTACACATTCGCCATTATAAAAAACATATTTATTATTGTAATGTATTGTTTCAAAATCTATTGAAACTAATTGCGCTTTTATATTTAGTAGATAACCTTTGTTTGATGTTAATTCTAAATGAGTATTACCATACATTTGTGTTATATTAAGAAAATTTGTATTATTTGATGTATAATTTATTATGTTGCACCTTGTTATTTTAAAAAAAATATAATTGCAATTATTGCTTTCAACATTGATTTTATACATGTTTTCTGCTAAAAAAATGAATGTATTTATTGTACATGTGTTTATCGATGTTGCATACCAATCTTTTTGGCTTGTTATGTTGCAATTTAGAATTGTTAATTTACAATTATAGGAGTAAAAAGAGCAACTTTTACTATAAATGTTAATTTTTTCAACGGTAATGTGTAATAATTTTATATAAGATGTTGTTGATTTTATATTTATTGAGTTATATTTTTGGGAAATATTAAGTACAATTTTCAAATCTTTATTTGAATTATTATAGTTAAGTACTAGTTTATTATCGATTATTGAATAATTTAGTGGTGCGATTGCTTTTTCATCCTGTGATGTTTCTACAATTGAAAATTCATCTCCAGATGTAATTTCAATATCACCAACTCTCCAATTAATCTCAATATCAGTAATACTGTCACTTAATTTATATGAATATTCAGTTTCCGTGTAATTGTTATTTTTACATGAAGTAAGTATTAAAATAAAACTTAATATAAAAAATATAAAATAAAATTTTCTTTTCATTGAAATATCATTCTTTCTTTAAAAGTTAAAAATCTAAAAAGATAATAACATATAAAATTAAATATGTCACTAAGAATATAATTGAAAATATGTAAAATCAATCATACTTTCAATTATATTTTTTTTATGGTATAATCAATACTGTTCAAAATATAAAATAAAATTGAGGAATTAATCATGAGAATTTTACATATACCAAACTATTATAATCCCCATATTGGAGGAATTGAAACAGTTGCTGAAGATATTGTTAATTCCCTTAAAGATAAACATGAACAAAGAGTAATTTGCTTTAAAGATTCTAAAGGGACAGTAACTGAAAACGTAAATGGAGTTTTAGTAACTAGAGTTAGCTGTATAGCTAAGGTTGCTAGTCAATCAATTGCTCCTGGATATAAAAAAGAATTAAAAAGAATTATGAATGAATTTAAACCAGAGGTTGTAATTTTTCATTATCCTAATCCTTTTGTGGCTGCATTTTTAAGAAAATACTTAAAAAGAAATTTTAAATTTGTATTATATTGGCATTTGGATATTGTTAAGCAAAAAGTTTTAGGTAAACTTTTTAATCCCCAAACAAAAGCTTTATTAGAACGAGCTGATATTGTTGTTTCTACAAGTCCAAATTATATTGAAGGATCAAAGTGGTTAACTAAGTATAAATATAAGACAACTATTATTCCTTGCTGCGTTAGTGATGATATTGATAACATCAGTGAAGATGTTTTAGTAAAATCAAATCAAATTAAAGAAGAAAATAAAAACAAAACGATTGTTTTTGCTTTAGGTCGTCATGTTGAATATAAAGGAATAATTCATTTAGTAAATGCATCTAAATATTTAGATGATTCTTTTAAAATTTATATTGCTGGTAAGGGACCTCTTACAGAATCACTAATAGAAACGGCTAAAGATGATAAAAAAATAATATTCTTAGGAAGAGTAGAACAAGTTGATTTAAAAGCGTATTTAAATGCATGTGATATCTTTGCATTTCCATCAATAACTAAGAATGAAGCTTTTGGTATTGCTCTTGCAGAGGCTTTAGCTTTAGGAAAAGCTTCTGTTACATTTACAATCCCAGGCTCTGGTGTTAACTATGTAAGTGTTAATAAAAAAACAGGAATTGAAGTACCTAATATGGATGATAAGGCTTTTGCTGATGCATTAATTAAACTTCAGCATGATGAAAGCTTAAGACATCAATATGAAATTGCTGCGAAAGAAAGATGCAATAATTTGTTTAGATATAATGAATTTAAAGAAAATATAAATAAAATGATTGAGGAGCTATAATATGAAGCATGTAGTTATATTTAATGATCATTGGTGTAGTGGTGGCGTTGAGTCATTATGGACAAATTTAATAAAAAATATAACTACTGATGAGTTTGATTTTACTATTTTAGCTACTCAAAAAGAAACTGATATTTATGATGATATTCTTAATGAGCATAATGTAAATATTATAACTATTTTAGATAAGGTTATATCAAATCCGATTATAAGAACTAAAAAAAATATCAAAGGATTTAAGAATAAAATCAAAGAACTTAACCCTGATATATTACATATAAATTCATGTAATGCTTCAGGCTTAAAATTAGCTCATATTGCTAAGAAATGTGGAATTAAACATGTTATTGTACATTCCCATAATACTTTAATTGAAGCTGATAAGCTAAAGTTAAAGCTTTTAGCTCATAAAATATGGCAACATAAATATTTATCAGCACCTGATGCATATTTTGGATGTTCAACTGAATCATTAGAATTTATGTTTAATACTAAAAAAGGGTATTTATTAAAAAATGGTGTTGATTTATCTAAATTTAAATTTGAAGAAGAATATCGGAATGAAATTAGAGGTAAATTTAATTTAAGACCAGATGATTATGTAATTGGTCATGTAGGTAGATTTTGTAATCAAAAAAATCATAAATTTTTAATTGATATTTTTAATAACTATTTAAAAACTAATAATGGATATTTAATGCTTGTAGGTGAAGGAGAATTAAGAGAAGAAATAGAAGAATATGTTGATTCTTTAGGAATAAAGAATCATATTATATTTGCCGGTACAACAAGTGAGGTCTATAAATATTATAGTGCTTTTGATTTGTTTGTATTACCTTCTCTTCATGAAGGTTTACCTGTTGTTGCAATTGAAGCTCAAGCAACTGGTCTTCCTGTAATTATGGCAGATACAATTACGCAAGAAGCTAAAATTACTACAAATGTTTCTTACCTACCTTTATCAGATATGGATTTATGGGTATCTGGGATTAATCAATATAAAAATATTGAAAGAAAAGATACTAAAGAAGAAATAACAGCTTCTGGTTTTGATATTAAAGCTTCAGCCTCTAATTTAATTAAATTCTATCAGAATATGTAGGGAGGTAATATATTGAGTACATTTATTTATATGAGTGGAATGGTCCTATATGGACTTTTTACCTTTATATTAGAATATCATTCTAAGAATAAAGAAAAGTATAGTGTAGTTAAATATCGAATAATATATGTATTATTATTTATACTATCGATATTACCTCTTACTTTAATATCAGGATTAAGATATAATGTAGGAACAGATTATAACCATACATATGCTCCCCATTTTATTGATAAGAATTGGGATTATTCAGAATTTTTATTTATATGGGTTAATCAATTTTTAAGATTATTTACATCAAATCCGGTAATATTGTTTTTGTTTATGGCAACAGTTACGCATACCTTTTTACAACTTGCTATTACAAGAATATCACCAAGATGGTGGTTTTCAGCCGTTTTAGTTGTATGTATTAATTTCTTTTCTGTTTCTTTGAATCAGTCAAGGCAAATGATGTCGGTTGCGATATATGCTTATGCATTTACATTCATACATGAACATAAATTAGTTAAATATTTAATTTTTGCTATATTAGCCGGATTATTCCACTATGGATGTTTAATTTTGATTCCAGTATATTTTATATTCAATTTTAAATTTGTTAAAAAGTATTATTTAGGAATATTTATTGTAACTTTGTTCTTGGTTCCAGCTATGTGCTTGTGTTTTAAACAAGTTATTCTACACACAAAATATGAATACTATTTTACAAATCCTAATTATTACACAAATCAATCAATTGAAGCATATTTTATTGCATCGTTAATAGTAGAAGGATTTGCAATTTTATGGGCAGATAATTTAATTAAAAAATATGGTGATTTAGCAATAGGATTAATTTTATTAAATGGAATTGCTTTATGTATTGGTTTTGCAAGCTTTTTTATTAAAATAAATGAGCTTACAGCAAGAATATATTTGTTATTTTCGTTTGGACAAATATTTTTAATTCCTATGATAGTTGAATCAGAAGATAATTATTGGATGAAATGGTATATTGTTATAGCATTAGTATCTACAGTCACATTATCATCATCATATGTTATCTATAGGCAATTACATCACGAGATTTTTCCATATCGTTGGATTTTTAATAAGTAAGGAGGAATAAAAAATGTACATTTATTTGATTTCTGCATTAATTACGGGAATATTTTTGTATTTTTCAGAATTTTTTTATAAAAGAAAAAAAGAAAATTCCAAAAATTATTATTTGTACATTTTTTTCTTTGTACTTGCAATTATTCCTTATTTTTTTGTATCAGGCTTTAGATATGGAGTTGGTACGGATTATTTCTATACTTACTTTCCAAGATTTTATCAGATAATGGGAGGTAGTAATGGTTACACAGAATTTTTATTTACAGGGTTAAATAAATTTATTTTGTTATTTACAGATGAAGCACAATGGTTATTTATTATTACCTCCTTTATTTTTGTATTATTTATGATGTTATCAATTAAAAAAATGACTCATCATTGGTATATTGGTGGAATTTTATTATTACTTTCAAATGTTTATCTGATTTCACTAAGTAATGTTCGACAATATTTAGCTATTTCAATTGGAATATATGCTTTAAGCTTTGCTTGTGATAGGAAATATATCCAGTTGATTGCTTTTGGAACGCTTTCGGTATTATTTCATTATACGGCAGTATGTATGATTCCAATATACATCATTGGACTCGTTTCAAAGTTTCCTAAATTTAAAAAATATGCTTTTTTCTTTTTAATTGTTATAATTGCTTTAAGCCCAACCTATATTCCTCTTACAAAAGCAATCTTAAAAAATACACGTTATATTAAATATTTTGAAATAACTGGGGTTCCTCGTCCATTATATTTTTATTTAATTCCTTCGGGAATTACTTTGCTTATAGCTTTGGTTTTCTATAAAAAGGTAAGTAGTTATAATCAATATACTTTTACTTTACTTGTATGTTTGACTTTAGCAACTATAATTGGAATTTTATCAATTTTTAATCCAATTGTAGAAACAATGTCTCGAGCATGTAACTGGTATTACTGGTCAATAATTTTTATTGTACCAATGTTTTTAGATTTATTTAAACAAAAATGGATAGGGATACTGATTACAATTAGTTTAATTTTAATTATAAGTAGTTCTACATATTACTTAATTGTTGTCTTAGGACATCATGAGGTTTTACCATATCGTTTTTTCTTTTGGAAAGATCATTTTATATATTAAGACTAAGGAGAATTTTTATGTTAACATTATATTGTATGACTCATAAAGTTGTTGAAGATAGAAGAATACCTAAGGATAGGACAATGATGCTTGTAGGGGCGTATAATAAGGATATTGATAGATCTGATTATATTAAAGATGATCTTAAAGATAATATATCTAACTTAAATTCAAGCTTTTGTGAGCTTACCGGTTTGTATTCAATTTGGAAAAATGATACAAAGTCTGATTATGTGGGACTTGAACATTATCGTAGGTTATTTTCCAAAAGAAAAATCAATATTTTCAATTATAAGGTTATTAAAAAAAATAAAATAGAAAAATATCTTGAATCTTATGATATTATTTTACCGGTAAAGCATTGTTGGCCACATGAAGTAAATCTTATAGACCAATATAAGCATGAACAAGTACCCTCTGACATTGAAGCCTTAGAGGTACTTATTCATGAGGATTTTCCTCAATATGTAGATGCTTTTAACAAGGTAATGTACAATAATAATTGGGCTTATAATTATAATATGTTTGTGTGTAAAAAGAGTCTAATTGATGAGTATTGTTCATTCTTGTTTGATGTTTTATTTAAACTTAAGGATAGAATTAATATAAACGATGGAAGAGATAACTATCAAGCAAGAGTCTTTGGCTTTTTATCAGAAAGATTATTTAATGTTTGGATTGCGTATAAAGGAAATTTAAAAATAAAAGAGCTTGAGGTCGCAACCTTAGGAGACAAGCCTTTATATGATTTGAAAAGAAGGATATATCGCTTATTCAAATGGCATAAGGCTCGTAAAGAACTAAAGAAGAGGGGATAATATGTTAACTTTTTTAATAATGGCTGGCGGAAAAGGTGAAAGATTTTTTCCTCTTTCAACTAAAGAAAGACCAAAACAGTTATTAAAGGTGTTTAGTGATAAATCATTAATTGAATTAACCTATGAAAGAATATTACCTATGGTAGATAGTGCCAAGCAAATTTTTGTATCTACTAATGAACTGCAGGTTAAAGCTTTAAAAGAGGAATTAAAAGATATACCAGAAGAAAATATTATAATAGAACCAGCATTTAGGGATACGGCAAGTGCGATTGCTTATGGTTCATATATTATTTCAAAATATTATGATAATCCAACAATCTGTGTTTTAGCATCAGATCATTTAATTTCTGATGGTGATAATTTTAGAAATACAATCAAAATCGCAACAGATTGTGCTTTAAATGGTAATATTGTAACATTAGGTATTAAACCAACCTATCCTGAGGTAGGATATGGTTATATTGAGGTAAAAGAAACCAAAATAAACACTCCTGTTGAGGTTCTGGCATTTAAAGAAAAACCTAGTTATGAAATTGCTCAAAAATATTACGAAAGTGGAAATTATTTATGGAATAGTGGAATGTTTATTTTTAACTATAATGTAATAAAAAATGCTTTTTCATTATATTCTCCTAAGCATTTAGAAGTATTAAGTAAAATGAATATTTCTAAAAATGAAGGAATTAAAACAGCTAAGGATATAAGTAGTATTTTTGAAGAATTCCCTAAAATATCAATCGATTATGCAATTATGGAGCATGCTAAAAATTTGTATTGTATTCCTTCAAATTTTGATTGGTCTGATGTTGGATCATATAAAGCGTTTGATGATTTATTTTCACATGATTTAGATGGAAATGTAATTAGGAATGCTAAAACGATGTTAATTGATTCTCATAATAATATAATAATTTGTGATGGAATAACACAAAAGATTAATTTAATTGGAATTTGTGATAAAATAATAGTATCTACAAAAAATAATTTGTTGATATGCAATAAGGATAGGATGCAGGAAATAAAGAAACTTCTAATGTAGGAGGTAAGGTCATGATTTTATTTTTAAAACCATATTTTGAACCTAAAGTATGGGCTGGAACGGAATTAAATAAAATATATGATTGTAAGCATGGAACTGGTGAAGCTTGGATTGTATCGGGCTATGCTCAAAAGTCATCAATTATAAATAATGGACCATATAAAGGAAAAACATTGCGATATTTATGGCGTGAGCACCCAGAGCTATTTGGAAGTATTGTCTATGAAGAGCCAGAATTCCCTGTATTAATTAAGCTAATATCATCCTCAGAGGATTTATCAATTCAGGTTCATCCTGATGACGAGTATGCACTAAAAAATGAAAATTCGTTAGGTAAATTTGAATGTTGGTATGTATTGGATGGAAATGAAGCTAAAACTGTTACTTTAGGAACTAAGGTAAAAAACAAGTTTGAACTTGAAAGTCTAATCAAACAAAAACTTTATAATGAATTTTTATATGAACAAGCAATTAATCCTGGTGATTTAGTTATTGTTAATCCTGGCACAGTTCATGCACTTCATAAAAATTCATTTGTTCTTGAAATACAAGAATCATCAGATGTAACCTACAGACTTTATGATTATGATAGAATACCTAAAAGAGATCTTCATATTGATAAATCAATGGATGTTATTAAATATAATGATCCTAGCAATAATATATTCTCATTTAAGGAAAATTCAACATTTAAAAATAAACATTTTAATGTTTATCGCTTAGAGGTTGATGGTGTTTGTGAATATGAAAATAAAGGATTTGAAATTTTTTATGTATTAGATGGTGAGGGTATAGTAGATGGTAAAAAGATCCACCAAGGAGATACATTCATTTTTACTTCGGAAAAAGAGAATGTTACCTTCAGTGGTCATTTATCTTTAATAGGTGTATTACCTAAAATAAGGGAGACAAGAAAGCTAATGAGAAAAACAGCGTTAATTACGGGAGCCACCTCGCAAGATGGCTTATACATGATTGAGTTTTTGCTTAAGAAAAATTATGAAATACATTTGTTACTTGAGTCAAAGGCTGATTATGAAAATAAATATTTGAAAAAATATTTTGAAAATGAAGATTTATATGAAAAAAGAATTTTTGTTAGTATTGGTAATTTAACTGATTCTACCGTTATTTCTAAAATAATTGAAAAAATAAAACCAGATGAAATATATAATTATGCATCTCAATCACATATTAATTTATCATATGATATTCCTGAATATACCACTAATGTAAATGCTTTAGGTATTTTAAGAATATTAGATGCAGTAAAGCAATTAGAATTAAACACTAAGATTTTTAATTTATCATCTTGTTATTTATTTGATGGTAAGATTGTACCTCAAAATGAAAAAACACCGATGAATCCATTAAGTCCATATGCAGTTTCAAAGTTGTATAGTTATTATATTGTAAAATCATATCGTGAAAATTACGGAATGTATGCAGTTAATGGTGTATTCTATAATCAAGAATCTCCATATAGAAAAAATGGATATGTTTCTAAAAAAATCATTGAAGGTGTAAAGAGAATTTCTAAGGGACAAGACTATGTTCTTCATTTAGGCAATTTAAATGCAGAACGTGAATGGGGCTTTGCTAAAGATTATGTTTATGCTTCATACCTAATGCTTGAGCAAGATAATCCTAAGGATTATGTTGTTGGTACAGGTGTAACTTATTCAATAAAAGATTTTGCTAAAGAAGCGTTTAAATTAATTGGTGTTGAACTGTTGTTTAAAGGCGAAGGATTAGATGAGGTAGGCTATGATGCTAAAACCGGTAAGGTATATATTGTAGTTGATTCTAAATTTATCAGACTAAATGAACCGAAAACGTTATGTAGTGATGCATCATTATTTGAACATGATATGAATTTTAAAATTAGAAATGACCTTCCTGTTCTAATTAAGCAAATGTACGAGGAAAGCGAATGAAAAAATTAATAATATTGTTATTAGCATTATTGGGGATATTAATCGGTTGTAGTCATGAAGAAATATTAGAATATAATATGTTTTATCGATATGAAAATAATGAATATATTGATATTAATTTTTATAAAAATGGTTCCGAAGAAAATGCTAATGATATTTTATGTCTTATTGATTACTGGAATACAATGCTTGACCATGAGCATGTTAACGATACTAAGAATAATCTTGCAGCTTTAAATGTTAATAAATATGCAACCTTAGATGCAAAATTAGTTGAACTTATTGAATATACGATTGATTTAAGCACATCATATAAGGTTGTAAATCCTTTGTATGGTACATTAAAGGATTTATGGGATTTACATATGATAACGGAAGAATTGCCCACTGAAAATGAATGTTTAACGCAAATAGAAGTATCACTTTCAACACGAGTTGCAATTAATGACAATGATGTTCATTTACTTGGTGATGGACTAATAGATTTAGACTACATAAAAAAAGGTTTTATCGGAGAAAAAATTAAGGAATATTTGATATCAAAAGGAATTGACCGTTATGTTATAAATTATAATGCTGATTTAGTTCTTTATGGAAAAAATAAAAATGGTGGTTCTTTTGAAACTAGTTTTTATGGAATGAAAAATGGAACTTATAATTTAAGTGATATAACTTTAGCAAGAGTGACGGCAGACAATAATTGTTTTTACACTAAAGATGGAAGACGTTGGGCTGACATCCCCTCTTTTGTGACGGGAGTGCCTAATGATACTTTTGAAACATTATTTGTTCTAGGTGATGATGCTTTAAAGAATTCAATATTGGCTTATGCTTATTATAGTCTTGAGGTAGAAAATGTTAAATTAGATGAAGAAAAAAGTAACATTATGTTTGCCGGATATAGAGATAAGAATTTAGTATATCGGTCAGTAAGATTAGAAAATTTACTTGTAGATGAAAGGTGATTATTATGTACGATTATTTAATAGTTGGAGCAGGCTTATATGGTGCAGTGTGTGCTCATGAGCTTGCAAGAAAAGAGAAAAAAGTTCTTGTAATTGATAAAAGAAATCATATTGCCGGAAATATATATACCGAAAATGTCGAGGGAATAAACGTTCATAAATATGGAGCTCATATTTTCCACACATCTGACAAAATTGTATGGGATTATGTAAATCAATTTGCTGAATTTAATAATTATATTAATCAGCCTGTAGCTAGATATAAAAATGAATGCTATAATCTTCCCTTTAATATGAATACTTTTACTAAGCTTTGGTCTGATGTGTTTACACCAGAAGAGGCTATGAAACGTATTGAAGATGAGAAGAAGGCTTATAACGTTGAAAATCCTAAAAATCTTGAGGACCAAGCAATTAATCTTGTTGGGCCAACAATTTATGAAAAGCTAGTAAAAGGATATACTGCCAAGCAATGGGGACGTCCTTGTCGAGAGCTTCCGGCATTTATTATTAAAAGATTACCGGTAAGATTTACTTTTGATAATAATTATTTTAATGATCGTTATCAAGGAATTCCTATTGGTGGATATACTAAAATGATTGAAAAAATGCTTAGTGGTATTGAGGTTAGATTAAATTGTGATTATTTTAAAAATAAAGAAGAACTTGATAATATTGCAAATAAAATAATCTACACAGGACCAATTGATGAATACTATAATTACTCATTAGGTAATTTGGAATATCGTTCAATTCGTTTTGAAACAGAAATTTTAAATACTAATAATTATCAAGGAAATGCGGTTATAAATTACACGGATTATGATGTTCCTTATACACGTATTATTGAGCATAAGCATTTTGAATTTGATATAACATCACCTAAAACAGTTATCTCAAAAGAATTTTCATCAACCTGGAAATTAGGTGATGAGCCTTATTATCCGGTTAATAATGATAGAAATAATGAATTATATAAAAAGTATAAAGAATTATCACAGCATGAAAATAAGGTTTTCTTTGGTGGCAGACTTGGAGGCTATAAGTATTATGATATGGATGATACTATAATGGCCGCCTTTGAATTTTTAAAAAATGTAAAGTAGGTTTAAAATGGAAACGGAAAAAAGCACAAAATCAGACATAAAAAAGAATTATTTTTATAATATGATGGCAAAACTTATTATGCTTTTAGTACCAATTTTAGTTACGCCTTATTTATCAAGAAAATTGGGCGCAGACGGAAATGGAAGATTAAGCTATATTGCCTCAATTGTTTCCTATTTTGTGCTTTTGGCCAATATAGGAATAGAAACTTATGGTCAAAGAATTATTGCAGTTCACCAAAATGATAAGGGATATTTAAAAAAGATAACCTTAGAAATTGGTATTTTAAGAATATTACTTACAATTTTTTCTCTTGCTTTATATTATGTTATTTTTGTTATAATTTATCAAAAAAATCAAGTGCTTTATACACTTTATGGAATCACGCTTTTAATGACAGCATTTGATTTCAGTTGGTTTTTCCAAGGAATAGAAGATTTTAAAATTTTGGCATTATCTAATATGATATCAAGAATTACTTATATCCCTTTAATATTTATAATGGTTCATGACCAAAGTGATATAAAAATAGCGGCTATTTTAACAATTCTTTCTACTGCTGTTCCTTATGTTTTATGCTTGCCCAAAATGCTGTCCTTTTTTAAAGGTGTTAAAATGCCATCTAAGCTTCATCCCTTTGATCATTTTAAGCCCTGTATGGTTTATTTTATACCAACTATAGCAATTCAAATATACACAGTTCTTGATAAAACGATGATAGGTCTTATTACAAAATCTGATTTTGAAAACGGCTATTATGAACAAGCCGAGAAAATTGTTAAATTACCGCTTACGGTTATAACAAGCTTAAATATTGTAATGAGGTCACGTATATCATATTATTATTCAATGGGACGAATAGGTGATATTAAATTATTAATGAATAAATCATGTCATTTTACAATGTGTATGTCAATTCCTATTTGCTTAGGATTATGTGCTGTTGCAAGTAATTTTATTCCTATTTATTTAGGTGAAGGTTATGAAAAATGTATAACTTTACTTTATGTTTTTTCACCAATTATAATTATTATAAGTCTTAGTAATTTTTTGGGTACACATTACTATACACCATTTGATTTACAAAAGACTAGTAATAGATTTTTAATTATTGGTGCATTAATTAATCTTGTTTTAAATAGCTTTTTGATTTATTTCCTTAAATCAATTGGAGCCGCAATTGCTTCCGTAATTGCGGAAGGTGTAATAACCTGTTTATATATTTATTTTTCAAGAAAAATATTTGAACCAATTAATTTTATAAAAATAGGGTATAAATATATTATCTCTGGTTTGTTTATGTTTGCTGCAGTATTTATATTTAATACCTTATGGCTATATAGTGATTTTTCAAAATTTAAAGCTATTTCATATCTGGTTTTAGAAATTGGTATAGGAATTATTATTTATTTTGGATTACTATATATTTTAAAAGACAGCTTTGTTTTTGATTCAACTAAAAAAGTTTTAAATAAACTAAAAAGAAGGTAGGGATTAAAATGAATTTAGAAGAAGAAATTATATGTGATTTTAAAGTTACTGAAAAAAGAAAAAGAATATGGCAATGTCAACTTGAAATGGTTAAATTGGTTAATTTAATTTGTAAAGAAAATAATTTAAAATGCGTAGCCGCTGGGGGTACTTTAATTGGTGCAATTAGGCATAATGGATATATACCATGGGATGATGATATTGATTTAATGATGCCAAGAGATGACTATGAAAATTTTTTAAAAGTAGCTCCTAGTTATCTAGATAACACTAAATATTTCTTGCAAACAAACGATACAGAAAGAATGTACTATAATGGACATGCTCAAATCAGAAATAATGAAACTACATGTCTAACAAAAAATATGTTTAATGACTTAAAATTAGGAAAGAATTGTGGAATTTGGATTGATATATTCCCTTATGATTATGTTGATGGCGTAAAACAAACTCGTAAAATAAAAATTTTGCGTTCACTTTCTTATTCGAAAGCTACCAAAGATTATGGTAGGGGAATTAAAGGAATAGTAAAAAAAATTATTGTTTCATTATTATGTCCAACAAAAGCCTCATGTGAAAGGAAAATTAAGAAAATAAAGCAGCTTGCAATGTCTTCTAGAAAAAAAGACTTTGTTGGTCTTATTACTTTTATGCCTGGATATGAAAAAAATGTTTGGAAATCTGGCTGGTTTGATGAAACTACAATGCATAAGTTTGAAGATATTGAAATAATGATTCCTGTTAAATATGATGAAGTATTGAGGCAAGAATATAATAATTATATGACTATTCCTACTGTCAAAGGTGAAAATATTCATGGTGAGTGTTATTTTGATTTAAATAAATCATATAAAGAATATCGGAATATAGATAAGAAAGAGTTTGAAAAGCTTTTTGAACAAATTGATTATTAAGAGGTAGATTATGAAATACTATGTTAATGAAAATATTAAAAATACAGTTAGAGTTTTTCCAAGACAAAAAAGATATAATTGCTTAAGATATGATATGAATGAAAATCCCGAAGGACTTCCTAAAGATTTTGTTGATAGTGTTCTTAAGGAAATTACACCAGAATTTTTAGCGATATATCCAGAGCCTGATAAATTTTTAAATAAGTATGCAAACTTTATAGGAGCTCAATACGAAAACGTTGTTGCTACAAATGGATCAGATATGGCTATTAGATATATTCTTGAAACGTTTGGAGAAGCTGGCAAATGTGTTGTAACGGTATCGCCATCATTTGAAATGTATTGGGTAAATTGCAATATTTTAGGATTAAAGCATAAACCTGTAGCGTATAATGATGATTTAACAATTAATATAGAAAATATTATTAATGCTATCGATTTAGATACAAGAGTTGTCGTTTTGCTTAACCCTAATAATCCTGTTGGCAATGTTTATACAGAAGAAGAATTTAGACTTGTACTTAAAAGAACGCAAGAGGTTGGTGCTATTTTGGTTGTAGATGAAGCATATCACTATTTTTATAAAAATACATTTATTGATTATGCTTTAAAGGAACCAAATGTAATTGTGTTAAGAACATTCTCAAAAATGTTTTCAATAGCAGCATGTCGCTTAGGCGTTGCAATAAGCAATCCTCAAATTATTGATTATATAAAGCGTGGTAAGTTAACATTTGACGTAAACTCTATCGCGTTATTATTTGGAGAAAGATTATTAGATCATCCAGAGGTTTATAAAGAATTAATTCAAATTCAAGATGAAGGTAAAGCCTATATTTTAGTTAATTTAAAAGAAAATGGTTATGAATGTAGAGATTGCAGAGGAAATTTTATTTTTATAAAGCCTAAGCATGATGCTTTAATGGTTGTGAAGCAATTAGAAGAACAATATAATGTTTTGGTACACGGATATTCTAATGCATTATTAAAAAATTACATCAGAGTATCAACAGGATCTATAAAATCAATGGAAAAATTTTTAAAATATTTTTATTTAGTTGATAATAAATAAAAGGAGGCTATCCTTTATGGTGAAAGTAATAACATATGGTACTTATGACCATTTACATCAAGGACATATTAATCTTTTAAAGCGAGCTAAAGCTTTAGGTGATTATTTAATCGTTGGTGTTACGACTGAAAATTTTGATATTAATCGTGGTAAAATCAATGTTGAGCAAAGCCTTATGGAAAGAATTGAGGCTGTAAAATCTTTAGGAATTGCCGATGAGGTTTTTCCTGAAGAATATATGGGCCAAAAAATTGATGATATTAAGCGTTATGGAGTTGATATCTTCACTGTTGGTTCTGATTGGGAAGGTCATTTTGATTATTTAAATGAATATTGTAAAGTTGTTTATTTGCCACGTACTGAAGGTATTTCAAGTACGCAAATAAGAAAAAGTATTGAATATAAATTAGGTGCTATTGGGACTGATATAACTATTAATAAATTTAAAGAAAATGCTAAATATGTTAATGGTTTAGTTTTTAATTCAACTTATTTTGATGAAACACCTTTCTTTGATTTTTCAAATATTGATAAAGTTGTTTCTTCATATGATGAGCTTTTAAAGGAAAATGATATTATTTATGTCGCAACAAGACCGGAAAAAAGATATGATATAATAAAAAAAGCTTTATGTAATGGTAAGCATGTTATTAGTGAATCGCCAATTGCTTTATCAAAAGATGAATGTGAAGAATTATTTTCACTTGCTAGGAAAAATAATCTCGTGCTATTTGATTCAATAAAAACTGCATTTTTATTGTCATTTTCAAGACTAATTTTATTAATTAAAGGTGGAATAATAGGCGATGTAAAAGCAATAGATGCAACTTGTACAAGTCTTGAATTTAAAGAATGGATGAAGCAAACTAGCTTTTGTAATAGTATTACAGAATGGATTTCAATAGGGCTTTTACCTGTATTTAAAATTTTAGGTCTTAAATATCATAATATTTATTCAAAATCCTATGATGTTGATGGAATAAAAGGTGGATATTCTAAAATTAATATTGAATATGATAATGCATGCGCAACACTATCACTTGGTATAGGCGTAAAATCGGAAAGTGATATGAGAATATCAGGTACAAAAGGATATATTTATATTCCATCTCCATGGTGGAAATCTGAATATTTTGAAACACGTTTTGAAAATAAAAATCAAAATAAACCATATTATTATCAATCAGATGGAGAAGGAATAAGAATGGAGCTTGTGCATTTAGTTAATTGTATAAAGAAAAATATAAAAAATTATTATGTTGAAGAAGAAATTACACTAGCAGTAACAAGTACGATACAAGAGATTCTTAAGTAGGTGCAATATGATGAAAATTTTAAATAAATATGAAAATGCAGTTAAAGCCTTCTTTGAAAGCAAATATTTTTTAGGATTAATAAGTATTTTAACAATTTTAAATTTTAGCTTTAATATTGGTATGTGGACCTATATTGAAGTAGGAATAATATTAAGTTTGATGATGTTATTTAAATCAAGATTTAATTATTTGCCAAGTATTGTTATTTTTATACTTGGTGGTGGTTTATCTAAAGTGCCGAATTTTAAAAGTTTTAGTTTTGTTTTAGCGTGTGTTGTTGGGGTAATATTGATTGCTACATTATTTTATTTTATTTACTGCAAAAGAAAAGAAGTTTTATGTATAACTATTTCAAATAGTTTTATTATTACGACTATTTTACTTGCTATTTCAATGCTTTTAAGTATGATTACATCAGTAAAACCATTAACAACATTAGCGGCAACTGGTGGATTTTTAATTAATTTGCTTGTAATGTATTTTGTATTGCTAACCGTAAAGATTACAGATGATTCAAAAGAAGAATTAGCTAATAGCTTTGTTGCTATATTTTATGTGATTTTCATAATGGTTGTTATTCATTTTTTCAAATTACTTCCAAATCATGCATTTAAAGATTTATTTTTTGATAAAAAATTATTTCATTTAGGATGGGATTATAGTAATCATTATTGTGCAATGATGAATATAAGCTTTATCTTTGCATGCTATATTCTAATAACAAAATGGTACGAATTAACTTGGTATCAAAAGCTTTATTTTATTTTTCCACTTATTGGAACAACTCTAGTAAGTATTTTACTTTCATCAAGAGGGTCACTACTAGGTCTTATTGGAAGTGTTGGTGCAGCTTTTATCTTGATAATCATAAAAAATCGTAAAAATAAAAAGTTTGTTATAACGATGTGTGGTATAGCAATTGTTGGAGTATGCATTCTTGCCACATTATATTTTACTGGTGTATTTGATTTGTTTGGTGATAAAAGAGCTGATGGTGATAATCATTTAAATGGTAGACAAGAATTATGGCCAGTTGCATGGAGACATTTTAAGGAAAATTGGTTGCTTGGGACAGGCTATGGAACTCAAAGAATATTTATTTTAAGTGAAACACCACAAATTGTATATAATTATCATAATTATTTTTTCCAAATATCAACTGCTGGTATTATAGGTGTTATTTGCTTTCTAGTTTATTTAGTGAATATTGGATGGCATTGTATTAAAAGAATTGATTGGTATTTGATTGTATTTGTTTCAATTCTTGCTACATTTATGATAAGTGGATTTGTAGATACATTATTTTTTTCAAATAAGATGATGCCATTATTTTCAATTTGCCTATGTTATATGGATTTAAAACCAAAAGAATTAGCAATTCAAGACAAATGGATTTACAAATTAAGCTTATAAAAATTAGCAGGTGAGTTATGAAAAAAAATTACATTTCAATATTAAATGTTTTAGCCTGCATAGGCGTTGTTATTTTACACACATTTGAAACGGGCTACACATCTGATGCAAATTTTGTATTTGAAGTGCTAATAAGAGCTATTGCATATTGTGCTGTTCCCGTGTTTTTTATGATAACTGGTGCGACATTAATTGATTATAGGGAAAGATATGACACTAAAACTTTTTTTAAGAAAAGGCTTTTAAAGGTAATCATACCTTTAATTATATGGTCAATAATCTATTTTATTATAAACTTCTTTAAAGGAAAATTTAGCATTAATGATTTATCTTTTAAATTTGTTTTTGAATATTTTTTTCTTGTAAAAACTAATCCAATCTTTTGGTTTTTCGTGGTAATAATTGGAATATATCTTGCAATACCTGTAATCTCTTTAATCCCTCAAGAAACTAGAAGAAAAGCTTTTTTATATATAATAATTATTACATTTGTTTTTAATCAATTTTTACCAGATTTGTTATATCATTTAAATTTGAATTATAATTATGATTTAAAGTTTCCTCTTACGTACAGTGGATGGATCTCATTTATATTCATTGGATATTATATTGATAAATATGAAATAGTAAAAAAACATAGAGTGATTATATATGTATTGGGTATTATAGGATTTTTAACAATGGTAGTACCAACTATATTTATTTCATATCATAAAAACGAAAGTTGTAGTTGGTTTGATGAATATTATGATGCACCTTGTGTACTTTATAGTGCTAGTGTTTTTTTGTTTTTTAAAAGCAAGATAAATAATAATCAGATTGTGACGAAAATAATGCCGTTCTTTAATTTTGTTGCTCCCACAACTTTAGGAATTTATGTGCTTCATATTGCTATAAGAGATTTTTTAAGGTATTTTTATACATATTCTTATTTTGGTATGAATTTAGTACTAACACTGAGCATATTGACAATATGCTTCATAGTGGTTAAAATTGTACAAAAAATTCCAGGATTAAGGCATATTTTCCCATAGTAAACTAATATATTAGGAAATTGAAAGTATTTATATTTATTAATTTTTGTATTATAAACGTCAAGGTGAAAACATTGACACATTATAATAAATAATGTATAATTTAAACATATTTTAGCATAAGAAAGAGGTATTTATTATGGCTGAGCAAGTACAAGAAGAAGAGGGCATAACCTTAGGACAAATTTTTAAGGCAATGTTTTTTAATAAAATTAGATTTTTAATAGTATCAGTTGCTACATTTGTTGTATTATTATTAGGAATTTTGGTTGTATATAATCCAGCTAAAAAAACATATGTTGCAAAGTTTAAATATTCTGATATTAATATTGCAAACGGACATTATTCAAATGGAAAAACATTTAATACACTTGATTTGATTAATTTAATGGAAGAAGTCAAGCAAACAAATCTTGAAAAATATTCAGTTATCGATGTTGATAATATTATTGCTAAAAATGGGGTATCAATTACAGAGGATATTACGGTTAAGAAGACGGATACAACTGATTCTGCAAAGGATGAAAAAGAGTATATAACATCGCATTATACTTTAACATGCAATGCAAAATTGTTCCCTGATTATAAGATTGCTAAGAGTTTTATGACTGATTTAATTAGTTATCCAGTTGCAAAGAGTAATTCTTTAGCTAATAGTATTGTATTTGATGAAAATTTAAAATTGTTTGAATCATCTAATATTTATTCAACTCAGATAAGTTATTTATCAAGTCAAAAAGATTATATTTTAGAAGGCTATAATTCTTTAATTGCATCTTATGGAGATGTCGCTTATAATAATGTAAATCTTTCAAGTAAAATTAAAGAAATTGAATTATTTTTTGAAAATAATAAATTGGAATTATTAAGTGACGAAATTACAAAGAACGGATATGTTAAGAACTTAAGTGCATATCAAAATAACTTAGAAACTCAAAGATATAATTTAGTTCTTGAATCTCAATATAATGAGAAGAAATTAGTAGAACTTAAGGCTCAAAGAGATGCGTTGATTGAAAAAGCATCAAAAGATTCTTCTTTACAAACTCTTGATTTATCAACATACAATGACTCAATAATAACTTTAACTCAAAGAAATATTGACATTGAAAAAGAAGTTGAAATACTTGATAAATATTTAGAATCTTCTTCGCCAACAAAAGCTGATGGTTCACCTAATGAAAATTACTATGACGACAAAAAAAGGGAAGTATTTGAAGCTAAATTAAAAGAATTTAAGTTACAATTAGAAACTTATACAGCTGAATACAAAGCTTGTTATTTAGATTGTATTCAAGATTATAATATTTATTATAATGATGCTGCAAAAGTTGTAAGTGATGGTGGTTTAAGTACTGTTATGACTTTAGCAGTATCAGTTCTTGCTGGTTTTGTTGTCGCATGTGTAGTTAATTTAATTGTTGATCGTAAAATTCTTTCTAAAGAATATATTGAAGAAGAAAAAAAATTAAAACAAATCAATAATTAAAAGGGCTGTGAAGCCCTTTAAGCATATAAGGAGAAAAATTATGGCAAGTAAACAAATTGGAAATTTTAATTTTATTGAAACATCAATTAAAGATGTTGTGATTATTGAACCTAAAAAATATGGCGATAATCGTGGATATTTTATGGAAACATATAAGAAATCAGATTTTAAGGCAGCTGGTCTTGATTATAATTTTGTTCAAGATAATCAGTCAAAATCAAAAGCTGGTGTTTTAAGAGGACTTCATTTTCAAAAGACTTATCCTCAAGCAAAGCTTGTAAGATGTATTGAAGGAGAAGTTTTTGATGTATGTGTTGATCTTAGAAAAGGTTCTCCTACATATGGAAAATGGGAAGGTGTAATTTTATCAGCTGAAAAAGGAAATCAGTTTATGATTCCTAGAGGCTTTGCGCATGGTTTTGTAGTATTATCAGAAACTGCAACCTTCTGTTATAAATGTGATGAATTGTATCATCCAGAGGACGAAGGTGGAATTATGTGGAATGATCCAGAAGTTGGAGTTGAATGGCCATATAAGGGAGAACCACTATTATCTGAAAAGGATAAAAAACATCCATCATTAAAAGAAGCTAAAATTGAATTTTAATTTAAGGAACCAATTAGGTTCCTTTTAAAATGTATGATTTAATATAGTAATCATTTCCATTACTTGATTTAAATTACATATTATGCTACAATTAGACAGCATCTACTAAGTTATGCCTTTATTATAAATATATATTATATAAAGGCTTATTTTTATGTATTGAGATTTTAAAGGTAGTTACCAAGAGGAATTAATTATGTCAAGAAAGTTGCGTATTTTATTTCCATATGTTGAAGCAGGCACAGGTCATATCATGCCAATGAAGGCTTTTGTTTTGGAATTTAGAAAAAAATATGGAAATGAATTTGATATTATTGAAACAGATTTCTTCAAAGAAAAAAAAGATAAAGAATTAATGTCTTATGAAGAATGGTTTTGTAATAAAGTTAGAAAATTTGCTGCCAGTCCCATAAAAGGCAGAATTTCAACTATAATAGATAGACTTTTACCAATTAAATTAGTAAGCTGGTATATGATGAAATTTAGCCATAAAAATGTTTATTATAAAGCTATAGAACAAATGGAATCATATCATGCAGACATTGTTTTTTCTACTCATTGGGCTACAAACTATTACGCAAGGAAATGTCATAATAAACCATATAGTATTATTTATTGTCCCGATTGTGACTTTTGTCATGCTTTTTCTTATGATAGTGATTTAGCTATTATTGGAAATAAGCAAGGATATGATAAGGCATTAAAGAAAAAATATCGTTTTAATAAAGATAATTTAAAGCTATCGACCTTTTTAATCCGCAATGAGGTATTTTCAATTTCCTTAGATAAATATCTAAATAGACAAAGCTTAGGGCTTCCTAAGGATAATTTTACAATCTGCTTTATGGAAGGCGGCTATGGTATTGGTAAAATGGAAGCTTTATGCAATATTTTAGTCAAAGAAGAAAGAAAGCTAACTATAATAGCTGCTTGTGGAAAAAACGAAGAACTATATAATAAATTTTGTAATTTAAAGGTAAATGAAAATATTACCTTCATTCCTCTTCCAATGACCGAAAAGGTCTTAAATTATATTGCATCCTGCGATTTATTTATTGGTAAGGGTGGCAATTCCATTGCCGAACCTACTTTTTTTGGACATGCTTCTATCATAAGTACATTATCTACAGGTATTGAAAAAACAATTGCTAGGTATTATGAAAAAGTAGTTGGAAGTGCAATTATATGTACTAATGTTAAAAAAATTATAAAATATATCCATATGTTTAGTGAAAATCCAGAATTATTAAAAAAATATGAAATGAATGCTTTAAAAGATCATAAGCGCTATGGGGCAGAACCATGCGTTAATCTTGTATATGAAGAAATAAAAAAATGGGAGGCACATCAAAATGCTTGATTTATCAATAACAAATTATTTAAATATTGTTAATTATGTTTTCTTAGGAATATTTACTTTTCTATCACTTTTAGTCCTACATTTTATTATTGTAAGCATTGTTGGCTTATTTTGTAATAAAAAATATCCAACAAGTGCTAAAAAAGGAAGATACGGATGTATTATTCCTGCTAGAAATGAAGAAAACACAGTTGCTGATTTGATTAAAAGCATTAGAAAATCAGATTATCCTCAGGATAAACTAGACATTTTCGTTGTTGCCCACAACTGTACAGATAAAACAGCCGAAGTAGCACGTGCTGCTGGTGCGATTGTATATGAGTATAATAATCCAAATGAATGTACAATGGGATTTGCTTTTAAAGCCTTATTTAAGTTTATTGAAAAAAATTATAATACACAATCTTATGATGGATTTTTCTTGTTTAATGCCGATAATATTGTAGCTGAAAATTATTTTACGAAAATGAATGATGCTTTTAATTTCTACGATGGAAAATATATTATTACATCATTTAGAAATTCTCGTAATTTTAATTCAAATGTTATGGCGGGCTTATATGGTGTATATTTTGCAATCGGCTCTCGTTTTGAATCACTAGGAAGAACGGTTTTAGGTATTTCTACACGTGTTCAAGGAACCGGCTACGTTGTAAATAGTAAGCTTGTAGCTGATGGTTGGAAATATACAACTTTAACCGAAGACTGGGAATTATCTGCTGATCAGGTACTAGCAGGCAATAAGATTAAATTTTGTAATGAAGCTGTATTTTATGATGAACAACCAACTAAATTTAAAATTATGTGGCGTCAAAGAGTTAGATGGAGTAGAGGACATTTACTTGTTTTCTTCACACGTGTTAAGGATTTATTTAAAAGCTTATTCAAACATAATAAAAAGAATGGTTTTTCACTATATGATACAATGATTAATTGTTCTCCTTATACAATTGCGGTAATGTTTGCTTGGTTTGCTAAAATGATATGCTTATTATGTGCTCCTCTAGCTGATTTATCAATGCCTATTTGGGAAGTATATAAACAAGTATTTATTGGAAATAACGTGACTGGTAATATATTTGCTTTTGACTTAAATAGTTTTTCTTTTATAAATAATGGTTATTTATTTCATGCAATAAGAACGCTTATATTTAGTTATACTTCAACGGTTATTATGGCAATAATTCTATTTATTGCCGAACATAAGCGCATTGGTAAGATGAACTTTTTCCTTAAGGTAGCAATCTGTTTATTATGGCCATTATTCGTCTTTATTCAATTTCCAATTGATTTACAAGCTTTATTTGCTAAGAATTTAGGTTGGAAACCAATTCCACATGGCGATAAAAAAAGTATGCAAGCTTAAGATGTTATTTAAAAATTAATAATGTATTTATAAAAATAATAACTAATTAATTGGAGGGTAAAGCTCCAATTTTTTTTACTAATAAAAATATAGTTATAAGCTTTAAAGTACGATAAAATAATACTGTAATAGATAAAGGATGTGATACAATGTCTTTATATTTAAATAAGAATAATGATTTATTTATCTCATATGGTAATGATGATATTATTATTGATAAATCTAATTTGATTAAAGAATGCAATTCTTTATTTGGCTCAAGTAATTCATATATGTGTGTCACTCGCTTGAGGCAGGTAGGTAAGAGCTATATCGTTAGTAAATTTGCAAATGTACAGTATGAAAATGCAATTGTATATGACTTTAGACATAATAGGGATTTAAGAATAATATTTGAAGGAAATCTTGATGTTGATTCAATTATTAGAAAATCAGCCTCTTATTTTCTAAATGTAAAATTTGTTCCTTATAAAACAATTCTTGTTTTTGAAGAATTTTTATGGGCTAATGGGCTTAGTGAGGAAAATATTGAAGAAGATGTAGATTATCATTTACAATTACAGTTGAATAAAATTTTTGATTCAATACCATCACAGCATGCACGAGAAACGGATACCTTAAAATTTAAATATTCTGATGAGAAAAAGGCGGTAGAGCTTACAAATTTGAAGAACCATTTGAGTGGCTTGAAAAGGAAAGCTTCTATAATGAAAATTAAAAAAAATCTTGCTATAAAGTAAGCTTTATAGTTTAAAATTAATCTATAAAGAAAGAAGGATTAAAATGAAACCATACGTTACATGCTATATGATGATGTCAGTTGATGGGCGAATTGACTGCGCAATGACTGAACAAATTGAAGGCTCAAAGGAATATTATGAAATTTTAAATAAATATAATTTTGATGCATGCATGTTTGGAAAAACAACTGCTAGAATGCATTATGCATCAGGAGATTATATTGCGTCAAATAATGAACCCTTTGGTAAGAAAGTTATTTATAAGGCATTAGAAAGTTTAAAATATAATGTTGTTCTTGATAAAAAAGGAAGTCTATGCTGGAATACAAATCAGATTGATTATGAGCCCTTAATTGTTATTTTAAGCGAGGATGTTTCTAAGGAATATTTAATGTATTTAGCTGACAAAAAAATATCTTATATTGTAACAGGATGTCATAAAATTGATCTAAATGATGCACTAAATATCTTACATGATAATTTTGGTATTAAAACACTTGGCGTTGTAGGAGGAGGTCATATAAACGGATCATTACTTGATGCAGGTCTTTTAGATGAAATTAGTATTTTAATTGGACCAGGAATTGATGGACGTGATAAAATGGCCGCTGTGTTTGACGGAATTCCTATGGATAGAAAGCCATTTAAGCTTTTGTTAAAGGATGTTAGAAAATATAATAATGGTGTTATTTGGCTTCAATATAATTTAAAGTAAATTCAATTGTAAAAATTGCATTACAAATTTCACGTTTATTTCATAGTTTATATAATTTACTTGTATTAGAAATATTGACCTAATGTTTGAGAAATGTTAGAATAATGTGTAATTAAGTCGTTTTGTAAATCATATAAAGGATGATAATATGAAAAAAATAAAATTAGAAGATTTAAAGGCTAACAAATTAAACTGTATTCTTATTCCAATGTATACGATAATTCTTGCAGTTGTATATGGTTCTTGGATTGGTTTATCTAAATATAATATACCTCTTAGAGGAATGTTTGTTACAATTCTTGTTTGTGCAATTGCTATTGCTGGTTGTATTTTCTTTTATTTGTCAAATTTGAAGGTTGCGAAAGAAAGAATTGCTAAGCAGAATGAAAAAAATAATAAAGAATAGTTGTGAGCATAGATGTGCTCATCTCTTTTTTGTAAATTAGCATTTTTTTACAAAAAAATCTTTACTTTTATTTCGTAATTTAGTATAATTTCCCTCGTGAGGTGAACTCTCTAATGTATACAAGAGATATTAAACAATGGATTTCTACATTACATGAAGAGGATTTAATTCTTGCTAAAAAGGCTTATGAGAAGCACTTCATTGATATGAAGGAAGCTACATTCTATCAGTTACTTGCAAGATTAAATGAAGAGAAATACATTGGAAAAATTGCTAAAGGCTTATATTATAAACCAAAAAAGAATGATTTTGATGCCTTACCAAGTCAAGAAAAATTATTAGCATTCTTTACTAACAAGGATAAGAATGGTATGATAATTGGTCGCAAAATGCTTGAAAATAAAGGTATTATAAGTGATGATGTTCAAGTTTATGATATTATTACTAATACAATTGAAATTAAAACAAAGCGTTATATTGCTAATTTAGTTGTTGAAAATGTTGATGTTGATTTTAAAAATGTTAACGTAAGAAAATCAATTGAGCTATTAGAGCTTATTGAACTTATTGATTCATGCGAAAATGTAAACAATGAAGCAGTTAAGAATATGGTAAATGATTTTATTAGTACATATTCTGATGATGATTTTTTTAAGGCTTTAAATGCTAAGGGATATAAAAAGAGAAATGTGGCAGCTATAAAGGTGATTTTAGATCATAATGGTGTTGCAAACGCATTAGCACGTCAATTGAATACAGCATCTAAATATGCTTTTCCTGATAAGTTAAAAGGTGCACTAGGTTTATAATAATTTAAAGGTTTCAGTTTTGAAGCCTTTTTAATTTTTATGACATGTGCTATAATCACTAAAAAAGAAGGTATTACTATGCTATCTAAAATAAAAAAAACTTTTTTAACTAAATCTTTTTTAACATTTTGTATTATTGGCGGTCTTGCTTATTTGCTTCATCAAGGAATATATTTGTTATATACTAAGACTTTTGGATTTTATGATGACAAAAATCATCTTATTTCTACCGCAATTGCTTTTACAGTGGCTTCTATATTCACTTATTTTGCAAATGCTAAATTTACTTATGATACTAAAGCAAAAAGTGATACTGCAATTAAGTCGCTTGTAGTATTTATTGTTAAATTTGTTATAACAGAGGGCTTAACACTTGGTATAATGGCGATTATGAATCATAATTTTTCAAGTACAGATTTATTTTATAAAATTGTAGATATTATGTTACCACTAATTTTAACTTGTATTACATTAGTTCTTCAATTTATCGCTTTTAATCTTATTTTTAAATCTAAAGAAAAAAATGAATAAGATTGAAGTTACTTCAAAATCACTTTGAAGTAGCTTTGAAGTAAAATTAATTAAGAGGTGGCTTTATGATTCTTCAAGATGTATTTTCACAATACAATGTAAAAAACAATAAGTTTGAATGTAAATGAAGACTTGATAAAGAAAATGTTTTAGGTTGGCTAAAAACAATAGACGGCTTTGCAAATGGTACTGGTGGTATTATTTTTCTTGGTGTTGAAGGCAAAACTAATAAGCTTATTGGATATGATGCTAGTGATATCGATAAGGAAAAAATCTATTTTTATAATCAATTAAAAGAGCATTTTGACATTCTACCTAGTGTGAGTATAGATTTGATTCCATATAATATTAATGGTTAAAAAAGATATGTTTTAAAAATTTTTATTTTAGAATCAAATGTAAAACCAGTTATATTGAAATGTCAGGGAATGCCAATGATTTTTTTAAGGAGGGATGGTTTTACTTCACCAGGTACTACAAAAGAGATCATTCAAATGAGTATCAAAGGAAATACTCCTAAATTGGACATAGGAAAAACAACTGAAAAATATTCATTTAATGATTTTAAAATGTTGCAAGAATTTTATAACAAAAATACTGAATTGGTGTTAAGAGAAAAAGAGTTAGCTGCAATTGTTTTCTATACGGATGATGGTTATTTAAAAAATGGATCATTATTATTTAAAAATGATTATAATGATAAATTGACGACAGTTGTTTGTTCAAACTATAATGGAAATACCAGAGGAGATAATTATATTATCGCTAGTAATACTTTTGCTGGGAATTTAATTTCGTGCTATAAGTATATTTATGAGTTTATAAATCAAAGAATGAATCATGGTTTTATAAAAAAATACAAGTAGAGTTGATATAGATTCATTTCCAAAAAGAAGTCTTTTTGAAGCAATTATAAACGCTTTGGCTCATAGAGATTATTTTTTATCTGGTTCAGCTATTTATGTTGATCTTTTTAAAAACAGACTTGTGATTTCATCACCTGGTTGTTTTTTTGGAACTGGTGATATGAAAAAAACATATAAGTTGGATTCATTCATTTCAAAAAGAAGAAATGAATTAATTTGTGATATTTTTATTATGTGTAAGGCTATGGAAGATAAAGGTACAGGTTTTGAAAAGATATTAGAAGATTATAAGAATGTTGATTTGAAGTATAAACCATTTATATTTGCAAAAAATAATCAATTTTCAATAGTTCTTCCCGATTTGACTAATAAAGATGGCGTTTGGTTATACAATATGCAATAGCCCAAAGATTAACACCAATATATGAAAATGTATTTAGTGATTATTCATATGGCTTTAGACCTAATAAAGACTGTCACACAGCAATGAATAAGGTATTAGAATATCTTAATAATGGATTTGAATGGGTAATCGATTTAGATATCGAAAAGTAATTTGACATTGTAAATCATAAATTAATCTCAATACTTAGGGAGCAAGTAAATGATAGTTACACGCTACATTTAATCCGTAAGTTCCTTTAATTAGGAGTTATAGAAAATTGTGTTGTTATATCTTCAACAATAGGCACACCACAAGGTGGACCATTGTCGTCAATTCTATCAAATATCTATCTAGATAAATTCGATAAGGAATTAGAGATGAGAGGCCTACATTTTGTTAGATATGCAAATGATTGTAATATCTTTGTTAGAAGTGATGTAGCAGCCGAACGTGTAATAAAATCAGTTACTTCTTGGCTAGAAAGAAAGTTATTTCTTAAAGTTTCAGCAACTAAAACTAAAATTGTAAGACCAATGAACCGCAATTTCTTGGGCTTTACACTTTGGAGAAGTACAAATGGTTGAAAATGCAAACCTGGAAATGACTGAAAGATTAAACTTTATGATAAGGCTAAAAAGGTGCTTAAACGAAAGCACGCAGTATCAATTCTACTAGCAAGTACATTTACTAAGCTTAATCAAATTATTAAAGGTTGGATAAACTACTTCCGTATAGGTAGTATGAAAATGTTTATTGATAACTTTGGACAATGGTTAAGATATAAAGTAAGAGTAATAATAATTAAAAAGTGGAAGAAACTTATGAGAATATATATTCAAGGTAGTAAACTCTAGGCTCGGTTAGTATAGAAGATGTGGAATGAATGTAGGGAATTACAAATTAAGTTCCAAAGTTTTAGCACTAGCTAATAAGAAAAAGGGAAGAACCGATGTTTTAATTCTCTTTTTTGTCGTTTATGCTATTGTTTATAACTTTAGTTTCCTATAGCACAATTTGTCATAAATAGCATAATTTGTCATAAACATTAGCATTTTTTGATATTGTAAATTGTATTGTTTAAAAGTATACTAAAAGTATAAAGCGTTTTCTTATGGAGGGATGAAATATGGAAATCAATGTTCAAAATAAAGCTAAACAATGGCAGATTATCTTGTTTCCGTTTAATAATGCGGCTACAAATATTTACTTAACTTTAATGTCATTTGTTTCTTATTATGCAGGTTATTATTTATCTGGAAATTTTTTAATTGGTTTTGCTAGTGCAGCAGTTAGTGCAGCAATTACTGTTACTATTTCAACAATTATTACAACTATGCGTATATTTGATGGTATTACTGATCCGATTTGCGGAGCAATAATGGATAAGACTAATACTAAATTTGGTAAATTTAGAGTGTTTATGGTTATTGGTAATTTATTACTTGCCATATCATGTATTTTAATGTTTTTTGTTATTAGACCAATTCAATCATCCGTGTTTAGATGGATTGCATTTATAGTTACATATGTTATTTATGTTATTGGTTATACTTGTCAGTGTGCATGTACAAAAGCAGGACAAACATGTTTGACATCAGATGCAAAGCAAAGAAGTCAATTTGTTATTTGGAATATGGTTGGAATGGTTATGTCAATTGTAATGATTAATTTATTAGGAAATGGGTTATTACCAATTTTACTAAAAAGCGATGAAGGTACACTTGGAGTTTTATATAATCCTAAATTTTATGATATTTTAGTTCCAATTGCGATTGTTTTATCAGCTATTTACACTTTACTTTCTGTTTTGGCTATTTGGGAGAAGGATAAGCCTCAATATTGGGGAATTGATGCTAGCCAAGGAAAAACGAAATTTAAAGATTATGTTAAGGTTGTAAAAGATAACAAGCCTATTAGATGGCTAGTAGTGTCATCAGGCTGTAATAAACTAGCATCAACAATTGCTACTTCAAATGTTGTTGCAGCATTAATCTACCATGTAATGATGGGAAATTATAATGCTTTATATATTCCATTATATGCGTTAAGCTTTATATTTATGGGAATATTTTTCTTGCTTGGATCAAAAACTGCCGCAAGAAAAGGACAAAAAAGAGCTATTGTTCAATATACCTTAATTGCATTTATATTTTATATAGGTTTAACAATAATGCTATTAATTTGGAATCCGAATAATGCTAATACTCATTTATCACTAATTACTGGTGGAGCTATTTCAATTAATGTATTCACTGTTATTTGGATTATTTTATATGGCTGTGGCTATGGTGCATATAATTGCTGTAGTGAGATGTGTATTCCTATGGTAGCGGATTGCTCTGACTATGAGACATATCGTTCTGGTCAATATGTTCCTGGTATTTTAGGCACTATATTTTCATTGATAGATAAGGTAGTTTCTTCATTATCAACAACATTTTTGTCTTTGTTTACTGTTTTATTGATTCCTGGTTTAAATGGTGCTCAACCAACACCTAATATGGATTTGACTGCAATTATTAAATCAAATTATCAAGGTGTTAGAATTTCAGCTTTAATTTGTTTTTGCTTTTTACCAATGATTTCTTGGTTAATTACCTTGTCTTGTATGAAAAAATATTCATTATCTGGTGAAAAATTAAGAGAGGTTCAGGCTGTAAATTCTGTAAGAAAAGCTGCAATTTCTTTAGGAATGCCTAAGGAAGAAGCTATGGAAACTTGGAAGACTATTGATCAAGTTCCTAAAAAATATATTCCAGAAGAACCAAAAATAAGTCAAAATAAATTTTTTGATAAGGTTGATGAAGTCTATGAACGTATTTGGGAAAAAGAAAAGAATATTAATGAAGAGTCTATAAATGCAATTGATATTCCTTCAAAATATATAGAAAATGGAGAAAATAGATTATGAAAATGACATTTCGTTGGTATGGCTATGATGATAAAAACACATTAGACTATATTAGACAAATTCCTGGTATGACAGGAGTAGTTACAGCTTTATATACAGTACCTGTTGGTGAGGTATGGCCAGAAGATGAGGTTGCACGTTTACATGACTATGTTACATCTCATGGTCTTGAGATGGAAGTAATTGAATCCGTACCTGTATCAGAAGATATTAAGCTTCATCGTGGTGACTATAAGCGTCATATTGAAAACTTTAAGGAAA
>ERZ1106922.96-NODE-96-length-49198-cov-33.686690_pt1 | contig 49198 bp, 8 predicted proteins | sample MGYA00403656_ERZ1106922 | MGnify/ENA primary metagenome ERZ1106922 (study PRJEB35170, sample SAMEA104062453) | human gut metagenome | biome: human gut; feature: human-associated habitat; material: faeces | place: Denmark | collected 2012-10-12 ... | reverse complement strand
ATGCCTTTGAAAATTGCTCATCAATTACTGAATTTACATTATCTAATAATGTTGAGTATATTGGTGAGGCCGTATTTAGAGGTGCAACATCACTTGAAACATTAACAATTCCATTTGTTGGTGAAACCTTAGGTGAAAGTGAAAAAGCTACAGCTAAGGAAACAATGTTTGGTTGGATTTTTGGTTATAATAATGGTGATATAAAGGATAATGCATCTTATAGTATTGTAAACTCATTACAAAATGTTCATATTACAAACGATAAGAACATTAGCCCATATGCCTTCTATAATTTACAAAATGTTGATTATGTATCACTTGGAGATACAATTGAAACAATTGGTGAATATGCATTCGCAAATAACAATACACTTAGTGTTGTAAGATTTGCGGATGGATATAGGATGACAACTGTTTCAAATAATCTATTCCAAAATGCAACAGCTCTTCAAGGCTTCAATTTAGGTGGAAATGTATTAGATACAAAGGATACAACAGCCATCGTAAGAAGACTTCCTGATTGTGTAACTACAATTGGTGCTTACGCGTTTGACGGATGTAGCGATGTACACTTTATCGATTTTGCCGTATCTAATAATGTTACTACAATTGGAAAGTATGCATTTAGTAGAACTTCATCAATGGTATCATTCTCATTTGATGAGACTTGTCAAATTAAGACCTTAAGTGAAGGTACATTTAAGGATGCAATTAAGCTTCAAATGACAACTCTTCCTGATTCATTCACAAGAGTAGAAAAATATGCCTTTGAAAACTGTCAATTTATTACTGAATTTACACTTGGCAATAATATTGAGTATGTAGGTGAGGCCGTATTTAGAGGCGCTACAAGACTTACGACTTTAACTATTCCATTTGTTGGTTCTTCACAAGGTCTAGCTACAATTGATAAGTCATATGAAACAATGTTTGGTTGGATTTTTGGTATTATAGATGAAAATGAATTATTAATTGATAATAATAACTTTAGTATTGTAAATTCTTTGCGTAATGTAATTGTTAAGAATGATACAAACATTAGTGAATATGCATTCCATAATGTAGATTTAATAACATATGTATCACTTCCACGTACGCTTAAGGAATTAGGTGCACATGCATTTGAAGGATGTACAGCCCTTCAAAGTATTCGTCTTGAAGAAGGTATTCAAATTGAAATAATCAATGAATCCACATTTAAGGATAATACTAATCTTCAAGGCTTTAAGCTTGAGGATGATTCAGAAGATATTTCAAGAACTCTTCCTGCAGTTGTTACAAGAGTTGAAGCTAATGCCTTTGAAAACGATGTAACAATTGAAACATTTACTCTTGGAAATACAGTTACCTATATTGGTAGTGAGGTATTTAGAGGATGTACAAGCCTTAAGTCTTTAACATTACCATTTGTTGGTTCTCAAAGAGGTAATACTAATGCTGAATCAGCATTCGGTTGGATTTTCGGATTAAAGAATCGAACAGCCTTAAGAAGACTACAAAATAATTTAAATTCTTATGCTGTGCCTACTAGTTTAACTACGGTTGAAATTACGGATGAAACTATAATTGCGGATAACGCCTTCTTAAATTGTGATAATGTTACAACAATTACAATTAATGAAGGAGTGACTACAATTGGAAGCTCAGCATTTGAAAATACTGGTATTACAAACTTTAATGTTCCATCAACTGTTAGTACAATTGGAGCATCTGCTTATAAGGATTCTTCAAATATGGTAAGTATTACATTTAATGCAAATATTATTACTAGAATTGAAGCTTATACTTATGAAAACTGTTTAGCTTTAAGTACTTTTGAAATTCAATCGGCAATTATCTTTATTGGTGATTATGCATTTAATAATACAGGCCTAGCAACTATTACAGTACCTAGTACAGTTAAGACATTTGGAGAATATACATTTGCACATTCTCATAGCATGACAGCTGCTACTGTAGATACATCAATTCTTGGTAACTATATGTTTGCTGAAAGCGAAAATCTTCAAACTGTTTCCTTAACTAATAGTAAATTAACTACTATTTCTACTGGTGCATTTATGAACTGTACTACATTAGTTGTAGAAGAAATTCCTGATAATATTTCAACAATTGAAGACTATGCATATTATGGCTTACATAATCAAAAGGCATGGAATTACAAGAGCGCTTTAACTAACATTGGTAAATTTGCATTTGCAGATAACACAGCAATTGCATCATTAACTCTTCCAGCAACAATAACTTCTATTGGTTATGGTGCATTTAATGGTATGATTTCGTTAACAGAAATTACAATTGCTTATGTTGGTGGCGGAGATGCTACTAATAGTGATGATACTGGTTCTACATTTGGATTTATCTTTGGATATATGTCAAAGACTAAATCAAGTCTTGAATATGAAGCAACTCAAAATGGAAATACTTATCAAATTCCTTCAACATTAAAGGTAATTAATATGTCATATAATTCTAATAGAAATTCTATAATTACGGATTATGCATTCCAGGGATTAATTACTATTGAAAATGTTAAATTGCCAATGAGCTTGAAGAGTATTGGAACTTATGCATTTAATAAGATGTATGCATTAACATATGTGGAAATACCAATTTATACAACTGTTATTTCACCACAAGCCTTTATTGATATTGAAAAGCCAGGTACTGATGTTAACTTCTTTATCATTGCTTTCTATGATCCAGAGAATATGCCAGCTAAGAATGACAATGTAATTAAAGATTCTGAAAGACCAGCTAAGTGGGCTATTACAAAGAACGAAAATGAAAATGACATTTATCTTGGCGAAAATGGTCAAAATCTTCTTAAGGAAGAACATGAAAAACAGGTTTCTACGGGACATTATGAACGTTGGTATACTAAGTATTCTGTTCATATTGAGTCTAAGGAGATATTCATTTACGAATATATGCCTAAGTATAAGAAGCTTGCAAATGGTTCGTATGAAGGTGCATTTAAGATTATTGGTTATACTAATCTATTTATGGGTGGTGCAATTGTTGTACCTGCTGCATATGGTGGAAGACCAGTAGTTGAAATTACTGATGGTGCAATTGCAAATTATTATAATACGGCTAATGCTGATAGTACTGATTTATATGTCGATATAACTACATTTGAAATTGGAACTAATATTGTTAAAATTGGTGATCACGCCCTTCCTGGTGGAATGGATATGACCGTGTATGTTAATAAGACATATAAGGACGCTAAGCTATATGCTGGTCATGAAAGTGATTGGATTGGTTATAATGATACTGTTAATCCACAAAGCGGTAATGCTTTAGTATATTATGGATTCTTAGATACAAAATCTACCGATTTGGATACATTGAATTTAAAGGATCCTCATTATACTGAAAATTATACTTGGACTAAGGGATCAAGCCAATTCCCTTATCAAATTTTAACTTCAGGATTGACTTTAAGATTAACTGAAACTGACACATCTGAATATGAGAATCATTCTGATCTTGCTCTAAACTATATTGGTTCTGAACAAACACCAGAAGCCTATGTTTCTGATCGAGCAATTCGTGTAAATCATAAGGCAGTTACTTATACACTAAATGATCAATATCATATTAAGTACTCTAATAATGTAAGTATTACTAAGGAAGGTTATATTGCAACCGTTGAAATTCAAGGAAATAATTCAGGATTTGTTGGTGTTCAAACAATTACATTTACAATTATTCCGGCTGATTTAACTGTTACTATAAATACATCTAAGGTATTCGCAGAAGAAGAACGTTGGGAATTTGGTAACTTTACAACAGAGGTAGATGGATATCAAACAACGGGAATTGATCAATTATATGGTAATTTATATACAACAAATTCAAATGATAAAGATTTTGAGAATATAGATGGTGTTAGAATTAATCGTAATGATGGCGCAAATGTAGGTATTTACAATAGCAGTAATTCCTTGGATACAATTCGTTGGTATTATCAATCATTTGATAGTATTATTCCTGGTGTTAACTTCATTGGCAGTTCTAATGATTACTGGAAGGTAATTAAGACTGATAGTGAAGGAAATTTAATTGATGTTTCTGAAAATTATAATGTTATTTTAAATGTTAAAGTTGAAATAACTCCTCAGCCATTAGCTGTTTATTGGTCTGAGACAACTCATGAGTATGATTATAGTGCAACGGGAGAAAATATTCATAAACCAGTTGCAGTTACTAACCTACCTGAAAGTCTTGTACCATTAAAGGTTACTATTATGGGTTATGATTTATCATCATCTAAGCCACTAGATATTGGTACACATACAGCTTTAGTAGAAATTGATGTAGATAGATTAATTCCAGATAGTCGTAATAATGTTTATAAAAACTATTTATTAGTTCCTTCACGTATTACTTATCGAATTACAAGAATTGAGGTTCCTGTTCCAATTGTTTCATATCGTTATAAATATGATGGTGAGGAACATGAGGTTGCAATTTCTCGTAATAATGAATTATTTAACCTTTATTACAAGGAAGAAGACACAGGCCGTTATTACTTCTATAAGCTTGATGATCCAACTAAGTATTATCGAGATGAGGTAAGAAATGAAAATGGTGAATTAGATCCAACGGCAGATACTTGCTACCATTCATTTAAGGTAAAAGATATTGGAACATTTAAGCTTTATGCAATTTTAAGATATCCTCAGGCATATATGTGGGATGATTATCGTGATATTTATTATCGAGAAGAAATTATTACACTAGATGCATCTGTTGAAAAGGCTGATCTTGTTGTTAATATTCCTACAGGAACTAAGGTTGCTTATGGAACTAATGAGATAAGATATAATCTTAATGATCTTGAGGTTTCTGGCCTTCTTGATGGTGATACTGTTAGTGGATATTTAAGCTTTATGCCAAATGTTCATGGAACACTTTCAGCTAATAATATTAATAATGTTTCTTATAAGGTTATTGATGCTGAAGGCAAGGATGTATCTGAATTGTATAATATTAGCATTGCAGGTTCATTTGAAATTGTATATCCAGAAATTGAATACGACGCTCAATATTATGAGGGAAATTATAAGCCAGGAATGAAAGAATCATTTACAATTATTCCGAAGAATTGTAGTGATTATAGTGTTCAATATAGTGTTGATGGTTCTAATTATACATCTGATAATTATGTATATTCAAAAGCTGGAACATATACTATATACTTTAGAATTGAAGCGGATATGAGAGAAACAACCTATGGAAGTATAACATTTACAATTACTCCACTTGAACCTAAGATTCAAGTCGTTGATGAAACTCATATTTATGATGGTAATCCAGTTAAATTAAATTATACTGTAGATGCTTCTTTAATACCTACAATTAGATATTATTATGGTCAAAATACAACATTAGCTTATTCATCAGCTATTAATGCTGGTTCATGGACTGCTGTATTTACAATTCCTACAGATAAGTATGGTAATTACACATCTGTTGAATATAAGTATAATTTTGAAATTGAAAAGCGTGAGATTAATGTAGAATTAAGTGAGTCTAAGTTATTCGATGGTAAGGCTTATAATGAAGTATTTACTTTAACTAGTATTCATAACATGTTAGCTAATACACATTTAGCACTTTCTATTGAAACTAAGGGCTACACGGTGGGAGTATATTCCAATAGTTTATTAACAATAAATACAAGAATGTACTTAGAAGGAATATCAAATGATGAGGATGTAAGTCAAAACTACATAATCAATATAGAAAATATTACAATTGAAATTTGTAAGAATTATGCAAATGTAAATATTTCTAATAATGTTCAAGTGTATACTGGAAAAGAAATTATAGTTCCAACGATTTCATCGCCTGGTACAGTAAAGTCATATTCATTTACAGGCTTTGATGATGGTAAGCTTCCAATTAATGCTGGTATTTATGAAATGATCGTTGAAATTGCTGATTCAGATAATACATTTGGTGGTACATTTAGTTTTGATGTAACTGTTAAGCAATGTGAATTGATACCATTACAGGAGTATGAAACTACAATTTATGATGGTACAATTCAAATCCCAAGAATTTACTTTAGTAATGTTGATTTTGAGCCTGTTATTACAGTAAGAGGTAATGCTGATCCAATTAATATTGGTACATATACATTAGATATTAGATTGAATGAATATTCTAATAATTATTCATTAACAACTAAGACTCTTACATATGAAATAACAAAGCGTGATATTAAGATTGTTTATAGTAATGACAATGTTACATGGTCAAACGACTTATTTACAGTAGCAATTACAAATGATTTAATTGAAAATATGCCAACTGCTGATACTGCAGCTGGAACTATTATAACTAAGTCAGGTGCTGTTGGAAACTATAACAATAGTAACGTAAATATTACTTATGATGTTTTAAGAAATGGAATTTCTGTAATTGAAAATTATAACATTACTTATGATGTTAATGTTGCAATTAGATATGAGCTTCTTGATATTAAGGTTTTAGTTAATGGAGTAGAAGCCACAAAAGATAGCGATAATAATTATTCATTAACTGTTCCATATATTGGCTCATATTACGATGTTACTGTTGTAGCTAATAATACTGATATAGCATACTTCTTCAAATATAATGCTGATTACACTTTATCTGAAATGAAGGTTAATAATGTTGGTAGATATACAATTGACTTTGTTGCAATGAAGGAATTATTCGAAACTTATTATGGAACTTTAAGCTTAACTGTTGAAAAGATTCAATTAAGTCTTGAAATGGATGACCTAACAAAGTCATATGATCGTTATCCTGTTAGTCCATCATACCGTATTTCACCTGATCTTTCATATGAAATAACACCAACATTTATGTGGCGTTATCAAGATGAAACGAATGAGGTTGCATTACTTGCTCCTTCATCAATTGGTAAGTATTTTGTAGTAGTAACAGTAGAAGATACTGACAATTATTATGGTTTCAGTAAGAGATTTGATTTTGAAATTACGAAGGGTAATTCTAACTTAATCATTGATGCTTTATATAAGGAACATACTTATAATACTAAGGCAGTTGAAAATCCTTCTGTAAGCTCTTATGTTGAAAATGGTGAATATACATTCGCTTATTATCAATTAGTTTCTGATAATTGGATTTTACTTGATTCAAATCCAGTTGATGTTGGTACATATAAGGTTGTAGTAACACTTGTTGGTACCGATTTATATGCGGCTGACACAGCTCAACTTGAATTTAACATTCTACCTGCTAAGGTTTCAGCAATGTTTGATTCAACTGAATTAACTTACAATGGATTAATACAAAAGCCTACAGCTAAAGCAATTGATTTGTTAGGACAAGAATTGAATATTATTTATAGTAGTCAAGGTTCAATTAATGCAGGTTCTTATGAATTAACTGTAACAACAGATAATAAGAACTATGAATTAATAAACAATACTATTATGTATAATATTACTAAGCGTTTATTAATTATTGAAGCTGAAGATGAAAATTTTGTACAAGATGGAAATGAAAATTGGTCAAAAGTATTTACTAATAAGAATGTTTCTCTTGCTAGTACAGATAGGATTTCTGGTAAGCTTTCATTAATTAGAAATGGTTTAGGTAGATTTACAAGTATTGATGATTTTGCTTGGGTAGAAGAACTTACAATTGTAAATTCATTAAATGAGAATGTAATTGACAATTATGACATTCGATATTTATTAAATATTTATGTAAGAAATAAACCTATCGCGTATGAATTAGCTGATACCGATGTTGATTTCACAGGTGATGAGCTTTCTGCTAACTTTACTGTTTTAACAGATGATGTAACAGTTGTTTACACATACGAAGGAACAGATTATAATGAAATGCCTAAATTTATTAATGCTGGAAGCTATCATATTGTAATCAATCTATCAAAAGAAGATTATGAATCTTGCACTGTTGAATTTGATTTTGTAATAAATAAGATTAATTCAATTGTATCAATTAACGTCGAAGATAAAGTATATGATGGAATTAATAATTTCCGGTATATTGAATCAAATGGTTCAGTAACATGTAACGAAATTTACTCAACTGTTGATGCAACATCTGCAAATGTTGAGTTAAATATTGAAGCATTAGATAAAGATATTAATTATATTATTAAGTATTATAATTCTTTAGGATTTGAATTAGATGCTGCACCAGTCAATGTTGGTACATATACAGCTATGATTGTTACTCTTGAATCTGATAATTATCTTTCAACCTCAGCTTCATGTGAATTTGAGATTACAAAGGCTGATCCGAATATAATTATTGATGAAAGTGGATATCAACACATTTATGGCTTGAATCAGGTTTACTCTGAATATGGTACTAATTCATTAGAAATAATGATCAATACAACAAGTTGTATTAATGTTAAATATTATAGTGAGGATATGACAGCAATTTATCCAACTAAGCCAGTGAATGCAGGTAGGTACGTAGCTGTGATTTCAACTGATGAAACTGCTAATTACAATGCATTTAGAACGTCAATTAGTTTTGAAATTGTGAAGAAGCAAATTATTATTCGTGGAGACTATTATCATATCTTTGATAATAATATTGTTAATATTAATCTAAATGATTTAAATAATTTTGAAATCTTTGATGTTCAGACTGGAAATAATATAGTTAATGGTGAAACATTTACATTGAATGGAGCATTAATTACATCTGATTCAATTGAAGGATTATATAAGTTTATTACAGTTGATGATATTTCAAATCTTGAAATGTTTAAAACAGTTAATGGCATTAATATATCAGTTCTTGATAATTATGAAATCAAGATTGAAGTTTCAATTGAAATTGGTAAGGCTGATGCGGATATTACTGTTAATGATGTAAATGTTACATATGATGGTGAAGCACATGGCTTAGATGTTATTTTCAACAATGAAATTGTAGGAAATTATGTTATTACATATTCAATGACAAACCCAGAAGGTGAAGAATTAGAGCATAGCTTTACTTCAGAATTGAAGTTTGTTAATGCAGGTTCATATGTTGTATATTACAAGATAGTATTTGATAACTATAAGTCTATTACAGGACAAGGTAATATCAATATTGGAAAGACAAGTGATTTTGATTTAACTATGGCAAATAGTTCTATTCAATATACTGGTCGTTCAATTGAAATGCCTCAATTTACTACAGTATCTGATGGACAAATTAGTGCTGTATTTATGGATGAAAACGGTAAAGCTTTACCTTTAAATCCACAAGCAATCGGAGCATATACAATTAAAGTTAGTGTATCTGAGGGCACAAATTATAAGGCTAAAGCATTTGTGTTTAGCTATGAAATTACAAAACGAGTTTTAACTGTAAACTGGGGTTCAACTACTGAGTTTACATATACTGGATCATCAATTATCCCACAATTTAATATTTCTAACCCTACTACAGAAGAATTGAATGCAGAATGGTTAATTATTGATGGTGATGGTGTAAATGTTGGAGCTCATCAAATTAAAGTTAATATTCATAATGATAACTTTATCTTAGATGAATCAACCGAGGTATTTGAATATCAAATCTTAAAAGCCAATATTGCATATGTTGATGAATTAGAAACAACATATGTTAAGGGTGGATATGATTTGAATAAGAATGCTAAGGAAGGTATTCTATATGTTGATTCTGATGGTAATAATGTTGGTGTCTTTAATGAAGCTGGTGAATATGAGTTATTTGCTAAATTAATTAGCAACAACTATAGTTGGCAAGATGACTATGCAGGTCAATTAAGACCATTTAGGCTAATTGTTAACAAAGCTAATATTAGTGATACAAATGCTAATGTTTTAGTAGATAAGATTAAAGATTATCTATATACTGGTAAAGACATTACACCTTCAGTAAATGTACGTCAAAACTTCACATTATTAATTGAAGGAGTAGATTACGAGGTTACTTATTCTAATAATAATGGAATTACGTCAACAGCTATGGTAACAATTACAGGTATTGGCAATTTTGAAGGAAAGATTGAAACTACCTTCAGAATTGTAAGTAATTCATTATCATTAAATGGAGATTCAACTTATGAATGGTACGAGACGTCAGATGGTAAAACATTTATTAAGAGTGAGCATGCGCAAAAGTCAAAGACAAGAGCAATTCTTGCAAATGTATCAGTTCGTACGTCTATAGCCGATTTCTTGGCTAACTTTGATGCTAGTCAAAGAGATAATATTAGAATCTATGACTGCAATAATAATCTAATTAAGCATGATTCTACAGATTTTATCGGTACAGGTGCTCGAATTGAATTGAGAAATTCAGTTGGTACATTACTTGATACAGTCTATGTTTCAGTATTAGGTGATATTGACGGAAATGGAATTATTGAAGCTGCAGATGTTGTTATGATTAATAAAGCATTAAGAAATAACAAATTAAAGAATGAATTCTATTTTGCAGCAGATGTAAATGGTGATGGTGAAGTAACTTCTGCTGATTCACGTTTAATTAGCATGCATATCAAAGGAACTTATGATATCTTCACCAAGCAATATTTATAGGTTGATATACTTATTTGCGGCGTGAGTCTTAAAAGACTCATGCCAAATAATAAGTATATTAGCCAAAAATTTTATAAAAATGTTTCGAAAAACTATAAATAGAGGGGTTATTGGTTGTAATTAAGAGCATTTGGAGTTAAAATTAATGTAGAGAAGTGTCGAAAAAAGATAAAAATAGGAGTTGGTTGTATATGAAACAAACAAACTATATAGAGAAAAATAAGAAGAAATCAAGGTTTACAAAGGGCAAGATTGCTATCTTTGGTCTTTTAAGCTTAGTTATTGTTACTATAGGTTTAGTGTTTATTTTTAATTTTAGAACGAATAAATCAAGGCCTGGTGTTGTCAAGGGAAAGAATTATACAATTCTTGACTCTAATTCTGCGACATTTAACTATCGATTAATTGACAATAATGGTACATATGATTTAAGTGCTAATGGCTTTAGTAGTACTAAATATGCCCAAATTATTAGTGTTAGTACGCAAACTCCAGCGGGAGCAGATGGCTATAACATTAAATTTCCTGAAAGCATTAGGGATAATGGTATTGATTATCAAGTTAAGCAAATTAACTGTACGGTTGATTCTAATGGAGCAAAAATTACGGATAGTCATTCCTATTTTAGTAGCTTTAGCTATAATGCCGCATTAAATACTGCAGGTGCAAGCTTTGTAAAAAATATAAAAAGGATTGAGGTTCCTAACCGAGTAGAATATATTGAGGTTGGTTCCTTCAATGGTCTTGGATATGTTGAAGAGATGAAACTTCCATTTGTTGGTACAAAGCGTGGAAATCATAATTTTGATGGAAATTTAGGAGCAGATGGCTATAAGTCTGCATTTTTATCAATCTTTGGATATGGCTCAGTATTGATGGGAAGAGAGGTTTCTTCCTTAAATACTTTGGGATTTTATAGCTTTGATTATAAAACAACGTATATTGATCAAACTCAAGGAAATACTGTTATTCAATCTCCTACTATAACATTGGGTTATCAAGGCAATACAAATGGTTTTGATGGCGCAGGTACAACCCTTTGGGTAACAGATAATAGCACATCTAGTGATGCTACATATTTATATATGCCATATTATCTAAGCTCAGTTGAAATAACTGATGAGGTATATGTGGCTCCACGTGCATTTTATAATATGACAGTACTTAAGGATGTAACAATTAGTTATAATAATGATCCTAATTTTACTAATAAGTTTACTGATGCGTTAACAATGGGAGAATATGTATTTTATCAGTGCTATAATTTGCACACAGCTATATTACCATCAAATTGTGGTACGATTGGAACAGGATGCTTTGCAAATTGTACTAGATTGGGTGGAGCTGCAGTTGAACTTAATGGTAATCCTATAAACGACTCAGACGGTAATCAAATTAAAGGAAAATTAATTTTGCCAGAAGGATTGAAGGAGATTCCTGAAAGCTTGTTTGCAAATTGTGCTAGCCTTAGTGAGGTTACATTACCAAAGGGCATTACTGCAATTCGTTCAAAAGCTTTCTTAGATTGTATTAATTTAAGTGTTATTAAAAGCTCTTCTGTGGATGCTAGTAATAATCCTGGAGTAATTACATTGCCTCAAACAGTAACGAGCATTGGAACTCAAGCTTTTAGAAATTGTAAGGCATTCACAAACTTTTCTGTCCCTGTTAATGTTACATCAATTGGAAGTATGGCCTTTAACGGATGCTCGAAATTAGCAAGTATTACTTTACCATTTATTGGTAGTAAAGCCGGTAATTCTAACTCAAAGGAAGCATTATTCGGTTACATTTTTGGTGAATATTCAGAGCTAGCTGATGGCACAAACGATGGAGCATTAAGCTCGGCATATCAGGTTGTTCAAAATGAAACTGGAGATCCTAATGAGTCTGATACAACAAAGAAACATTCGTTCTTTATACCAGAAACTTTAATTAATGTAACAATTTTAAACGAAACAGTTGTAGCGCCTGGTGCGTTTATGAACTGTTCAAAGATTCAAAACATTAGAATAATGTCATCACAAGCAGCCGGTACAAAGGATACTGTTACAACTATAGCAGAAGGTGCTATGTATGGATGCTCTAGCTTGAAAGAAGTGTCTTTGCCATTCGTTGGTGCTAGTGATTCCGTTTCTAATGGACAATTAGGATATATTTTTGGTAAAAATTTATTTTCAAATACAGAACAAGTTAAGATTATAAATGAACCAAACAAATATTGGTATATTCCTAGTGGCTTAAAAACAGTTACTTTAAATCACCAAACTGTATTAACAACATACTCATTCTATAATACCTTTATGGTAGAAAATGTAATTATTTCTAAAGCGACGCAAGAAGCTCAAAGAAATGTTTTTTATGGCTGCAAGAATTTAACAACCTTAGAAATTCCCTTTGTTGGAAAACAAAGAGGAATCGATGTAGGTTCTTCTAATAGTAATAAAAATAACTATGGATATTATTCCGATGGTAATGATTATTGGTGGGAGGATCTTGCAGTAAGAAACTCAATGGTATGGTTATTTGCGCCAATGGGCTCATATGGCCAGGAGGTCGATGGGTACTATGAACATTGCTATATTTCAGGGTCATGGAGATATTCATCATATTCAGCATCTATACCAAATTCATTAAGTACAATTACAATAACGAATGACTCAGCTATTCCTAGTTATGCATTTAGAGCTTTTACAAAGCTTAACACAATTGAAATTCAAGATACTATTGTTTCTGACAATAAAGGATTAGTTTTAATAGATGGTGGATGTATGACAGGCTGCAGTAGTTTAAATACATTAGTTGTTCCATTTATTGGCGCTGATTATAATAATAACAGTCAAAATAATTACACACATACAATTGGCTGGTATTTTGGAACTACTGCATATAGTAATTCTTATGTTGCTAGTCAATCAGGATATGTATATTATATTCCTAAATCTTTAACAAGAATTAATATAACGGGCTTAATCTCTTCAGTTCCTGCATATGCTTTTGCCAATATGACATCTTTGTCATCAGTTGCAATTCCAAATGCTACAATTACAACAATTGGAGATTATTCTTTCTATTGTGATAATAATCTTACAACGATTAATTGGCCAAAGGCTCAATTTAATAATGTAGCTAATTATGCTTTTGCAAATTGCTCATCATTAGGAGAGATGGATAATTTTATACCAGCAACTGTTTCAACAATTGGAAATTATTCATTTATGGGTACATCCATAACGGGAATTAGTACGGTACTAAATGCTAAAATTACATCCATTGGGAATGGAGCATTTAAGAGTTGTTACCAAATAACTGAATTTGATTTTTCAAAGTATACTGCACTTTCAAGTGTTGGAAATTATTTGTTTGAAGACTGTGGAAGATTAGTCAGTGTTAAAAATATTAAATTTTTAACTAATTACATGTTTAAGGATTGTATTTCACTTAGAGGTGTAAACTTAAATGAATACTATACTTTACCAACATCAAAAAAGCAAATTCCTGAAGGATTATTCTATGGTTGCTATAATTTATTAAGTAATGGTGTTGCTGGTGGTCTAGAATTTGATAATTCTTCATCTACAATTGATACTATTGGTGCTTATGCATTTAAGGGATGTTCATCACTTACTACGTTTACGTTACCAGAAAGCATTATTCAAATTGGTAATGGAGCATTCCAGGATTGTACACATCTAGAAAAATTAAGAATTAATCGAAATTGTGTCTCAATGATTGCTGGTACTAATAAAAAGACTAATGTAGACGATTTAAAAAACGGAATTTTCTATGGATGCAATAAGGATTTCTACTTAGAAGTTTATTATCAAGAAAGTCAATGGCCAACTAATTGGGGCTATAATTGGAACTGTTACTTCCCAGTAATGGTTATTGGTCAAAATACAGATGATATGTTTAAGTACTCTTATGATGAGGACTTAAAGGGATATGTAATTGTAGGATTTAATACTGAATATTATGTGTTTGTTACAACATTGTCATCAGGATTGAAGCAATATTTGTTAAGTGATATTGTTATTTTCCCCTCAACATATAATGGTCTTCCTGTTAGAGGTATTATTAGTGGTGCCTTTGATGGATATGGAGACAATTATTTTGAAAAGGTTAATTCATTTGTCCTAGGTGAAAACTATGAAGAAATTGGTGCAGGAGTTTTAAATTTTGAAGCTTCACATACAGTTTATATTTATTCCCAAATGACTGTTGCACAAGCTACTAAATATGCAACTGCAGCAACGGCTTCAGGTAATTTTGTACCTGAAACGTTGGGTGCTCAAGCTAATGCTAATGCAATTACAAACTATTATGGAACATCATATGGTAAAGAAGATGTATATATAACAAATGGTATTGTTTTCTATAAGGAAGCTTGGCGATTTGTTGGTACAACACCAACTATCCTTATGTCTGCCCTTGATTTTAAACTAGAAGATGATTCATATACTTATAATATGGGTGATGCAATTGAGCCAGTGATTATAGAAATTGGTTCAAATGAAAATTGCATTAAATATGTAGATCCAACAATGGTTAGAGAAAATCAAAAGGATATTATTTATGATCGTTTCTATAATTATGATTCATCTACTCATCAATATAGTAGGATTCCTAGCTTTGATAATGTAATTGTTAGATATAGTAATAATGTTAATGTTGGTACCGCTTCAATTACCTTTACATCTAATACTGGATTTTTATATGGATCAGCAGTTAAAACATTTACTATTACGCATTATGAATTAATGCTTTTCCATGAAGCAAATGAATCTGATAATATTGAAAATGAATTTGGGTATGGATATCGCGCATATTCAGATGTATTTTTGGATTATTATTATAATTTAGAAGGTATATCTGATTATAAGGATGCTATTTTGAAGGTAAAATACAATGGCTTAGGATGGTCAAATGATCAATGGACAGTTTCAGGACAAGCTCCTAATCTTCCTACTGGCTATGTATTAAAAGGAAAATTGAAAACTGAAAGTAATGATGTTGGACAATATTGGTCTGATAAAAAAAATGGAAATGGTGGAGTTTCAGGCTTAGGCTTTGTTTGGGAAGGCGGATACCATGTCTATAATACTAAGGGCCAAGAGGTTACTAATAACTTTGTACCAGTAATTACATTGTTTGTAGAAATTACTCCATATGATTTCATTGATTCAGATATTGTATGGGATGGTGAATGGAATGCTGCAACATCTCGTTATGAATATAAATATAACGGATTAGAGCTAACCCCAAAGCCTTATATTTACGATGAAGCATATGGTAAAATGGATGCCAAATTTATCGTAGAGGTTACTCCTACAAATAATACGGTTGCGATTGATCCAGGTACAATTGGTACAATGACAATTGTAAGCTACAGTAAAAACTTTGCATATAATGGTCAGGCTGGAACTACATTTACAGCAAATTTCGAGATTGTAAAAGGAGAAGTAACAATTACAATATCTTCTCAATATACATTGGATGAGGACCATAATTATTATCGATATAATGGTGGCTTTAGCTCATGGATAGATACACCACCAACCTTTACAATGGAAATTAATGGTCTAGGGCCTAATTCAGTTTTAAATGGTGAACTCATTACTACAAGTACTAGTACTAATCTAGAAAAGGGTACATATTCTTCTGATTCTAATAATTTAAGTCGTAAAGGTGATTTTAATTGGGATACAAATATTTATTCAACAGGATATTATATTGAGTCTTCACATCGATTAACTAACGATGCTGATCCATCTTTAGGTTTTATGGATGAAACTCAAAAATATAACGTTACATTGAATGCTACTTGTGAAATTAAGTATGCTACAATTGATTATAATCTATCTATCAATGAATATTTACCTACTGACAATCCTAATGGTACTGTATCATACAATCAAGAAATAATTTCAATTGATGATTCATTACAGGTATTTGAAAAGAATTTCTCTCATGATGATATAGGTGCAATTGATCCATTATATATTAAGTATGGAATTGATGGATACGAGCACAATTTAGGTGCTATATTCTATAATAAGTTTACAAATAATCCAACTGTAACAATTACTGAAAATAGTAGTCATACTAGTGGCTCAACATATATATTTAAAGAAATTCCAGGTACTGGAGAAATAGATTTAACATTAAAAATTGAAAAAACAAATTATGAAACTGTAACTAAGAATATTAAACTTGTTTTAACAAAAGGTTTATTTAAATTTAAATCACTTGATAAGGAATATGATAGAGAGCCAGTAAATGTATTGAATGCTCTTTTAAGAAGACCTTCTGATTTGGATTCAAATGTTGTTAAGGAATTTAAATTCTATGATAAGGATCATAATCAAGAATTAGCATCAGCCCCAAGTGCAATTGGAAGCTATTATGTCAAAGTTAAAATGACTGGTAGTCAATATTTTGAGGATTTTGATGAAAGAATTGATTTTAATATCACTCCTCGTAGCTTAATTATTCAAGTTGATGATCCGATTTCTTCTAAAGAGTATGATGGTCAGCCTTGGTCTTATGTGTCTGGTGCAAACGGAACGGGAGATACAAACTCTACAAGACCTAGCTTGAATTTGTTAAGTGGAGATTCATTATTTGGTTCATTTAAGTCAATTTCAAGTGCTGTTAAGTTATACAAAGCATCAACTACAGGCGATTTCTATGTTGATGGATTGTGGCGAGTTTCCAATGATGCTTTAGGTGACCAAACAGGTAATTATGTTGTTGTATTTAAGGGTGAATTTGAAATTTTACCTAAGCAATTTAAATATAAATTAAATGTTGACTGGTCTGACAATAATCAAGATGCATCAGGAACATATGTATTTACATATGATCAAGCATACCACTATGCAACAATTACAGTTTCAGATCCTACATCAAATTATCATATTTATTATAGTGAACAAAATCCTGAAAATGGAGCAGTAGAGGTTGATTGGTCAACTCAACCATTCTTCTATTCACAACCAAATTCAGGTACTGAGTACTATACTACATATATTAAGCTTGTAGCAGATAATTATGAAACTAAGTATGACAGCGTTGTAATTAAAATTAATGGTAAGGATGTCGAAATTATATGTGATACAGCAGATAGGACATTTGCATATGATGGATTTGAGCATTCAATTAATGTCACTACGAACCCATATTATGCGGATGTATATTATAGTCTATTAGCTGATGCACCAAAGAATATTAGTAATATTGATTTTGATTCTATAACAAATTGGACAACTGTTCCTCCTGTTGGAATTGATGCTGGAATTTATCATATAATCGTTAAGGCAAGTGCTTTAAATTATAATACAAGTTATAAATATCTTCCTATGGTTATTGATAGTAATTTAGGCTCTCAAATGACAATGACAATCACACCTGATAATGTAACATATGATCGTCAAATGCACGGATTTAAGATTTCTAATTTAGGTTCAGGAATTAATATTCAAGATCTTACTATCAGAGTTGCTATGGATGATGGTAACAAGAATTGGTTAACATACAACCTATCTGAGATTGTTGTAGGTAGTGCCAATTATCAAGTGGATTTATTTACAAAAGCTGGTACATATGATATTTATGTTGAAATACTAAAGCATGGATATCGTCCAATTAAGGAAAATATAACAGTAAATATTAATCCTCTATCCCTAGATTTGAATTGTGATTTCTATCAAGGCCAATATGATGGTGAATATCATTCAGGTATTTTATCTAGCTCATCAGCCGATCGCTTAGTTATGACAGGCTCTCTTGAGACAAATGATTTATCATATCAATATGCTCAAGTTGTTAATGGTATTGAAAAAATGATTCCATTAAAGGTTGAGTATGGTACTGTTCAAGGAAATCAGATTGTTTATTCTCCAGTTATTGCAAGATATAAGAATGTTACTGGAGCTCCTATTCCACTTTATATAAGAGTTTCTGGAGATAATTTTGAAGAGAAAATCTTTAGTGGAACAATTCTTATTGAAAAAGCTACAAATATTCAGCCTAATTATACGGATGAAATTGAAATTGAATATTTAGCTCGCCCTGTCACATATAATGATTTAGGTGTAACAACATTCCATGATGGTCAAAAGACAATTAAATATCGTGATGTTATAATTGCAGGTGATGGTACTAAATCACCAGGTAATTATAGGACAGCTCCTCAAGATTTAGGTTGGTACTATGTTGAAATCGACTATGCAGATACTTCAAATTGTGAAGGCACTTCAATTGAATTTTATTTTCATATTGTTCCTCGTGTTCTAACTGTAGAATATACAAAAGAATACGAATATACGAGCGAAACAATTGTACCTCAATATACTGTAACGACTGGAACAACTGATGTTGTTACATATAGTATTGCATCCTTTGATGGTGCTGGAAATGCTGATACATGGCATATAATTCCAGGTACATATTATTTCAAGCTTAATGATGATTATAATAACCCTAATTATGTTTTATCAGCATCAGATAGAGGTTTAATTGAATATCGGATTATTAATCGTAAGGTTTTAATTTCATTTGATGCAGAAAGAGATTATAAGGCTGATGTATTTGAACTTAATGTTGATTATACAAGCAGTAATGCTAATACTAATTCTGATTCAGGATTCAGTGTAACAGCTCTTTTATCAAACGACACATTGAAAGCTAAAATAAAAACGCGTTATTCATCAGTAGGAACATATACTTACCGTATTACATACGTATATAATGCAGCAAGTGGTCAATGGGAATTACATCCAAGCTATACGCCAAAGCTAGAAGCTTTCACATTAGAAAATCTCGAATTATTTGATACAAATACAAATGCTCCAGAATTATATTATGATGTTGTATTTGATGTAAAGCTTGTAATAAGCTATCCAGAGCTTGATGTTGATGCTCCTGAAGAGCAAAAATTTGTTTTCGATGGATTCAATAAAAACGCTAAGGTTGCAATAACAAGTAGCTACCCAGGAATTATTACTTGGAAATTCTGGACAGGAGATGTTACTGAGGAAGAAGCAACAGATATTTCTTCAACAAACATTAACTTCCGTAATGTAGGATCATATACATTAAATTATGTTATTTCTGCAAGTAATTATAAAGAAAAACGTGGTAAAGTTAGAGTCATCATTGATCAAGCTAGTATTTCTACTGATATTGATTCTTTCAGTGGTATATATGATGCAGAAAAGCATAGAACAACATATACGATTCATACGTCACCACTTTATTTGACTGATAGTGAAAAGCCAAAGCTTTATTACTTTAAGAAATCTATATTAAATAATGTATTGGGCATGAGCTTAAATGATTTATACGATTTCTTTGATAGTGATACACCAGAAAATAATGCTTTGTTTGCATTATATGACTCAAAGAGAAAGAATCCAGATTCAAATGGAGACTATATGATTGATGCTGGCGATTACTATGCTGTATTGTATAATCCATCAAGAATTGATTCAAACATTGGTAAGGTGCTTCAAATCAAGGAAATAAGACTTGAACAAAGAACCTTATATTTCAAAACAACGCTTACAGATTCTTGGAAGAGATTTAAGGTTTATGATGAAAGTAAATTTGAAATGCCAAATGGTGTTTGGTTTGTTAATAATGTATTTAGCTCAACATATGATGAAAGTGCTAATTCTAAGAATAATTTAGCTAATGCTGGATTAATTCCAGGGCATGTTATCAAGGATATTAGCTTGGCAAATTATACATTTACTACATCATCAGCTGATGCTAAGGGTGATTTTGATGGTGAAAATAATGGTGATCCATATGAGATGGAAGGAGACTTTGAGTTTGTATTCTTTGAAATAAATGCTAATAATAACTCAGTTGTTGAAAATTATCGTCCTGCATTTACAGAACTTGATGATGGAAGCTACCCTATACAAATTACAATTAAACGTGCGGAATTAAAGGATTTCTATGTTCAAGATAGTGAAGTTGAATATAATGGTCATAACATATTACCAAAATATACAACAAAATCTGATGGTCAGGTTGAGACCTTATATATTAAGACTGATTCTGATTATAATGAAATTGATGGTTCAATCCTAACTGATCAAACTGATGTTGGTTATTATCGTGTTTATATTCATATTGCACAAGGTAAAAATTATCGAGCATGGGCTGGAAGTGATCATACAACTGATCGTGATATTTATATAAATGGCAAGTGGTATAAGATTGCAAAGGTTCATTGTATACCTAAGAATGTAAATGTTCAATGGGAAGAAACCTCAGTGGTTTATACTGGTAAGGATATTTATGCTAAACCATATATTACAGATGTGTTTGGTAATCGAATTGATTTCCAATATGAATTATTTGATTCAAAGCGTATTAGTGTTGGCTATAATATTCCAATGCTTAATGCTGGCAGATACTTTGTTAGTGCTTTACCAACAAGTACAGTAAATGCTAATAATTATATTCTTAATTATGATTCAATCCAATTTAACGTTACTAAGCGTATTATTAATATTAAATATATAACTAATGAAACTTGGTTAAAAACAAATTGGTCTAAAACATTTACAGAAAATGATACTGAAAATATTATTGGATTTAAGGATTCATTCCCTGGGTATAATTTGGAATTAACTTTAAAAACTAAAGCTGCAAAGGATGGAACCTATAGAGAAGCGACATCATTTGATATTAATGCTAAGGTTACAGATCCTTCAGGAAATTTCAAATATGATAGTGGAATAAATATATTTGATGGTCAAACATATTATGTAGCTGATAACTTTGAATTTACAATTGGTGATGGAGATGTTGAAGTTACATTAATTAGCAAGGATCTTAAGGTATCTGCTGCAGATGAGGATACAAAGTTTGATAATCAATATCATTCACCAAAGGTTGATGTTATAAGCCATGCATCTGGCTATGATATTCAATACAAGTGGGGATATTATGATGATGCAACCGATTCATTAGTTGACCCTGTTGGATATGAGAATACTGCTTGGTCAGCTATAAAGCCACAATTTATCGTTGTTGGTACATATTATGTTGGATATCAGGTTTCTATTGCTGGAGAAGATGGTAACGAAAGCTTAGAGGTCGGTCATGTAATAATTAGAATTAGACAAGCAGATGCATATTTGACAGTATCTAATTTAAATAGAACATATACAGGAACGACATTTGATACTTCCACGATTGGTATTAGTGGAGGCTTTAATGGTGATTTCAATTCAAGCGGAATTGAAACATCTGGTAATAGATATAAGCTATTAAGGTTTTACTTTAAGACTTCAGGTGCTCCGGATTCTGATTTTTCTGAAACATTACCAATCAATGCTGGTAGGTATGTTATAAAGATTACATCAGATTCAGATAACAATCCTAATTATTTACAAAACTATACAACATTAGATTCGATTCAAAATATGTTTGAATTTGAAATTACTCCAGCCGTTTTAAGACTTGATTATAATGTTGATTTGAAGGTAAAGGATGAAACAAATATTACATATGATAGTAATCCGGGTTCCTCTGATTTTAGAAGTATTGAAACAACTGCTCAGTTTAATCAAAACTTCTTCATCGGAAATAATACTGTAAATAATACAATTCAATTATCAGGCCTTTTAGGCGCTGATAAGTTCGAATATCATATTTATAGTGCTTCAGGACAAAAATTATCACGTATGACTTATCTTTACTCAAATGCTGTAGCTACAGGTAATGGAGTGGATAATTCATGGCTATTCTATAATAATGATTTGTTTGGAATGGAATGGAAAACAACAAATGGAACAAGTGATAATTCATATAATTATCGTATTATTCTTCAATTTAAGCTTCATGCTCATTATCCTGAGATGACAGTAAGAGAGATTCCAGATGTTATGGTTGATTATACTGGTAGTCCAATTAGTTTTGCAACGTCATTCAATAAGCAATATAGTACGAACGTTATTAATTATGTAGATGATCCTTCCTCACAATATTGTGTAATTCACTATGGTAAGAAGAATTCAACTAGTAATTTAGATTATACTTTAGATGACTATGAGCAAACAGCTCCTGGTGTATATACGGTTTACTTTATGATTTATGCAGATAATGCTCAAGATTCTTCAGGTAATTTAGTTCATTTTGAAAATTATTATGGAAGTGCTAAATTTACAATTAATCCTAAATCTCGTGTTGATGATGGCTTAACTGTTTCTTCAAATCTTCTCAATAAGATATATGATGGAATAGCATATGATGAAAACACTTGGAATTCAATAAAGAATAATGATGGTGTTCAATTTGGAGAAACTCTTCCAAATCAATGGTCAATTTCTTATTTCGTTGCCCAAGAACAAATACAAGGAAGCGGAGATTGGAAGATTTCTGGTAAAGAGCTTTCTAGTGTGACAAATGCCGGTGATTATATCTATCGTTTAAAGATTCCTGCACAAGGAAATTATGCAGAAACGGTTATTGAAAACCACTTTAAGATTGATAGAAGAAAGTATCATATAAGCTCTAATAATGGCTCACCATATCAGGTTATGTATTCTGGTGTATACTGGAATTATGATCTTGTAAGTGCTTTAAATGATGGCTCATCTGATTTCTCAGTTCAAAGACAAACGGGAAATGGTGATGAAGGATTGCTTGATGGTATTTATAATCATAAGCTAATTACTGCATTGCTGATAAGTAATAATTCAATTGTTGGTATCTATACTCAAGCCGGAACTGATAAGGGTATTATTAATATTCGTCCAGAATTCCATGTGATACGTGATGCAAATAATGTTGATGTAACAAATAATTATGATTTCATTTTTGACTTCGAGCTTGAAATCACAAGAGGTACAATTACATTAGGAACAAATATTCCTAGTGATGGAATATTTAACTATGATGAAAATAGTGGTGTTAGATTTGAAGCCTGGATTGTAACACCTACTGGATATTCTAAGGGCTCTAATATTGAATATGCTGAATATGATTTTGCAACAGGAACATATGGTTCTTGGACAACATCAACTAATCTTAAGACTGAAGCAGGCACTTATCAGTATAAGGTAAGAGCGACTAAAGTAGCCAACTTTAATGATCTTCTTGATCAGGTATATACATTTGAAATTAAGAAGGTTAGAAATAGCTTAAGCATTGATTCGCTTGATAAGGAATATGATGGAAATCCTGTAAATCCAGTATTCCATACATATGATTTTAACGGTACTGTTTCAGCGGCTCTAAGTGCTGGAAAAGATGTTGAGGTTAAATATTACGAGAATAATAATGGTGTTAGGGGTGGAGAAATCTTAGGACCTACGCCTACAAATGCTGGTACATATTGGGTAACTATTAAATATGGTGATACAGCTAACTTTATGGGTATTCAAGAGGAAAAGCAATTTACAATTACACCTCGTGAACTTGTTGTTTCAGGATATGATACTGATTTGACTTATAATGCAGAAGAACAAGCTCCTAACTTTACAATTCTTACGAAGACTGGCAATAATAGTTTTAATTCTAATAATTATGAAATATTCTATTATAGCCAAAATGATTTGGTAAGTCCGCTATCATCTAAGACTAAAAATGTTGGCGATTACCGTTTAGTTATTAAACTAAAAGGAAGCGGAGCATCAAGTGCTGAAAATAATTATTCATTTGGTGAAGGAATTAAAGAATTCTACATTAACTATAGAATTAATAAATGTGTTGTTATATTCTCAGCTTCAATGAATTATAAATATGATGGAAATATTCCTGTAATTGGATTAAGCTATATTCAAACACTTGCATCTAACCCACTTCCAATAGGGGTTATCCTTAACTCGGCAATTAAGGCTAAGAGTCCCGATGCTAAGCTATATGCAATTAATTGTTCTTATACAGATGTTGCATTTACCAATAATTTTGAATGGAATAATACTCCATCTTCTGTACCATTATTAGTAAAGAATAGTATTGCAGAAAATCTTGATAATTATGATATTAGACTTGATCTTAATTTAAATGTTGCATATGATACTGTGCCATATGTTGTTTCTAAATATGAAGGAATTTATGATGGTGATTATCATACAATAACATTTACATTTAGTGGTGATGATGCTGCTGAAATAAGATATTCAGCAAAAGCTACTAATGATATTTCAGAATATTCTACAACTATTCCTAAATTTAAGAATTACACTTCAAATCCTATTCATATTTATGTTGCAGTAAAATCCACAACATATACAAATGGTGAATGGAAGTTCTTAGGTCTTGATCAAGCAGCATCTGATTATGATGAATTTACGGTTAAGATTGATAAGGCAGATACTAGAATTACTCCTCCAAGTATTGATTTAAATAAGATTTACGATGGAAAAGTAACTCCTAATCCAACAAATATTGATTATTTATCATATGGTGGAGATAACCTAGATAGCAAGCTTACTTATACATATTACGTAAAACAAGGTAATCAATATGCAGAATGTAATAGTGTTCTTCAAAATAGAACAAATGTTGGTGAGTACTATTTGATTATTTCTCTAGAATTTGATTCAGGAGATAATTACAATAATACGGCGACAGATCCAATTTATTTTGCAATTAAGCCTCGTGATTTAGTAATTAAGATTCCAAATAAGGTTAAAACTTATGATGGAAATGCTTGGAGTGCATTGCTTGCATCATCTGCTTCAGAACAAGGAAGACTTCTAGATGCAACATTTGAAAAGGTTCCTGGAATTGAGGAATCTGGTCTTGTAAATGGACAAGCTTTTAGAGGTACTATTTTAACAAAATCTGTAAATAGTGGTCATTATTATGGTGGTATTGTTGGTTCAACCTTAACTGATCTTGTTTGGAAGAGTGGATATGGTTTCTATGTAGAAGGAGATACTAATTCAATTATTCTTTCAAATAACTATAATATAAGTATTGAAACAACAATTACTATTGATAAGGCTGATTTAGATATTGAATTCTTTGATGTAACTCATATCTATACTGGCCAAGAATATTTCATAACTCATACTTGGTATAATTATCCTATTGTATCTGGAATTACACAAAGTGCTGATTATGATAATTATATTCAATATTCAAAGGATCCTCTAGGACATGGTGCTCCACCATCATCTTGGAGTAATGTTCCAATTGGATGTAGTTTTGGTAGTTTAACTATCTATATTAAGATTGAATTACCTAACTATAATATATTCCAGGATACTAGAACAATAACAATAACTTCTATTCCATCAAAGATTATTGTTACTGACTGGGGTTCATTTAAGGCAAATCCTGAGGATATGATATATAATGGTTCACAATATACATTTAATGATATTCAAATGACATCTAGTATTGCGGGAGATACTAGAGTGCCATACATAAGATATTATGAGCTATTAGATGATGGAGCAACTTACCAAGAATTATTAGATTCTAATGGTAAACCATATGCACCAGTTAATGCTGGTAAATATGCAATAACATTATGCTTAGATGCTGATACAAATAATGGCTATGATAAGTATGAATCATTGAAGCAGCCTTTTGAAATTAGAAAGAGATCAGCAAAGGTTTATTGGGCTTCAGAAAAGTGGATAAAGGATAGTGTAACAGGAATTGTAACTCATAGAAACAATTATACTGGTAGCGTAAATCTTCCACTTGGACGAGTATATGGAATTCTAAATGATGCACAAGGACATCTTGAAATAATTCCACTGGTTGTAACACCAGCACAAGGCTATAATTGTATTAATGTTGGTGTTCAAAAGGCAATTGCTCAAATTCAAGCAGGTATAGGCCCTGGAATTGTAAATGGATTATCGCAAGCTAATTATGATCAAAATTATGTTTTAATCAATAATGAATGCGATTTCGAGATTATTAAATCTACGGATATCGGTGGAGGATCAAATTCTAATCCAACCTTCCCAGATGGTGGAGATCATCCAAATAGTGGCGATGGTAATGATGATAATAATCCAACAAAGCCAGATAACAAAAATAATCCTGATAATCCAGATAACAATTCTAAATTTGAAGGAATTAGATTTGAGCTTAAGCAATATGATCCAACTGCTCAAACAGCTAATACACCATTTAAGTATAGTGTAAACTTAAAATTATACTTTACAGTAACTTACTTATATAGTGATTCTACAACTAAAGTATATTACTATGAGGTTGAACCAATTTCATTATCAACTGCGGCAAATACTAAGTTCGTGATTAAGACAATCTACGATAGTACTTGGCAGACATTTGATGCTAATCCATCTTGTCAATTTGACTTTATTCTTAAAGAAATTGTAAAGACACCAGAATTTGAGGTCGATGCAGTATTAAAGGATAATCAAAATTATGCATGGAATACAAATGGCGATACAGCTGATTGCAAAATTATGGTTCAGTTAGATCCTCTTGAAATAACAGATTATGTTAACGACATTAAGCTTACTAATCCGACATCTAGTAGCTTGTTGTTAGCTAAAAATGCTGACGGTTCTGCAGCAAAAACTGAATATGACCAGACAAGTGCTGATCAAAAAACAATTGTAACAATTAGGGGAGGATTAGTTGGCTCTCAAACTGATATAGTTCTTGACTATTCTTCTGGAGCATTTGATATATTCTATGGTAACAATATGAGACCTACAACATCAAATCCTACCGAGAATGCTTACTATGTTGTTAAGAGCAAGGCTTCATATCCTATTAGTTTTGAATTTGGTGATTACTCAACTTATAAATCTGTAATGGAATCAAATGCAAGTAATCCTGATTATATGAATCAAAATAAGATGCCTACTACAACACCTGCTTTCAACCCTGCATTCACATTTGAAATTAAAACCCCAGAACCTACATATTTACAGTTAACTAATTCATCTACAGTTAAGTTTGTAAGCTATGAACAAGACTTTAGTTTAAATACGTTAACTTATACATATGATGTTTCAAATGACGATAGATATACAGCCTTAGCATCTAAGACTGTAGCAGAAAGAAAGAATTCAATTTATAAATTAAGCCATTTACCTCAAAGAAAGACTGTTTCTGATTTATTAACAAATAACTTTGTAAATAATTTAAAACACATTGTTGTTTGTGATTCCAATGGAAATGTAATATTTGATGGAGCAAAAGGTACTGATTTATCAACCGCATCAACGGATTATATTGGAACTGGATCATATATTTCTTTATATGACAGCGATGATAGCGTATCAAGACTTTTAATTGATTGCGTAGAAATTGTTGTAGTTGGTGATTTGGATGGAAATGGAATAATAGAGACTGCTGATAAAACAATTGCTAAGGATTTTGCAAAGAAATTTACAAAATTAACAGAGCCAGAAATAAATGCGGTTAAATACATAGCAGGTTTGACTGGTACCAAAGCAAAGATTGAAACAGCAGATGCAACAAACATTGGTGCAAAATTTAAGGATACACATGATCAACTACCTGATTATGAATATTATCTAGATAATATATTATATAATCAAAATTATTCTTTTTCGTCTTAATAATTTTTGGGTGACTGTTAATTACTAATGGTCACTCAAAAATAACATAAATTTTATTCATATTATGAAAGGAGTGAATATAATATGATAAAAAATATAAAGAAAAAAATTATATTATTCTTCTTGATTGTTTTATCTATATTTGGTTTAAATTCAATTATTAGTACATCAAAGATAGATAAAACTGTTAATGCTGCTGGAACAAATATTAATCAATGGGTAAGCATTGCTGGTACTAATGTGAAAGTTAAAGTATGTTATACCGAAGATTTATTTGTGGCAGAAGATTACTCAAATTGTATAACATCTGTTCCTACATCCGGCGAATTTTATATGACTGCGTTTGTTGATATAGGTACTTCTTTATCTAGTATGCAATTAGTGTGGGATTTGAATAGTACTGAAGTTGAATCTACTACGTCTATTTTGGGTATTGATGTTACAAATGATGGTGATGCGTTATGGGATAATACAACATTAGGTGATAAATCTGATAATGTAACTGGTAGTATTAGTAATCCAAGAAGAAAACCGTTTTCAAAATTACCAAGTTTACCTGGTAGAACAACTGGATCAAATTACATTGAAGGTAACGCTGAGAACTATTTATATACAACAGGAGTAACTGAACCTAATCCTACAATTTCCAATTCCGAATTATTCTATGGTCCTGGTCAAACAACTGGTGATATATCTAGTGGAATATATGCAATATTTAAAATAAGGATAAAGTTAAATTCGGGTGTTACTACTTTTAGCTCAACTTGTACAAGTATGCGTGTAGCAGAAACTACTGGTGGTACTGTATATGGTGATAGTCCTAGTGATTTTAATGCTTCTCTAGGTGGAGCTGCTTTAAGTGATAAGGTAGAGACAGCTGTTACAGCTACAAATGGTTCTACAACTAAGAATGCAAGCTTAATAGAATCAAATACAACTGCAAACTTTAATTTTGATGCTACCGCAAGTACATCTACAACCTTTAAAGTTAAGGTAGATAATGGAAAAGGAAGTATTGATACAAGTACTATAAGTAGTAGTAGTGGTATTACTCTCGACAGTCCTACCCCAACATCTGATGGATATTCATTCACATGTAGTAATACGCAAAGAGGTATTTTTTCAACTGTATCGTTTAAGGTTATTTCCGAATCGAAAAATAATTCAAAAACTTATACAATAAATGTACAAAGAATGCCTATTATTACAGGAATGACATTTACAAGTAATGGTGGTTTTGCAAATCCTATTATTACTACAAGCTCATCAAGTTCAACATCTGGAGTTATAAGTTCATTTAATGAATTACCTAAGGGCACATATTATGTTTGGGGGTCAGCTTCTTTACAATCATTTAACGTAAACTATACATGTGATGCAAAAAGCTCATCTTATAATATTAATAATGGTGGTAATCAAACTGGAAATACTTTCACAGTTAATGCTAAAAGCTTTACAATTAGCTTAGGCTATGATGGTTCAAATAATGCTACTGAAGACTATGTATTTAACTATATGACGATTGCTGATAATGTTGGATTAAAGAATGTTACAGGTACTGTAGCAGGAAGTTCTACAACAGCAACAGTCACATCGACATCAGCTACAGAATATAAAGCTACATTCCCTTATAAAGATGCAAATGGACATGTAATTACTTCAGCAAACATTAATGCTACGCTTACTACACCTTCTTTAAGCTCAGTTGAATATAGTTTTAATCAATCAAACTGGACTTCTGGTAGTGTAGCACCAGTTAGCTTTGCTAGTGGAAATACAACAACTGTATATTTTAAAGTAAAAGATAATTCGACTAGTGCAACTAAGATTTACACGGTTAATGTAGAAAGAACTGTAAGAGATAATACAGATGCTTCTGTAACTGTTACAAATGGTACTTCACAAACTGGCACCTTAAATAGTTCCACATTATCTTTAAACTTTACTTTCCCTGCAACAGCTGCGTCTCAAACAACAATTAAAATTAAAGTTGATGCTGGCAATGGTGAAATTACAAATTTATCATCAAATGTAACTAATAATGGTGTAAATAATGGAGAATATACATTAGTTTTAAATTCTTCGGTAAGAGGTAAATATGATGTAGTAACCTTTGATGCAGTTGCTCAAAATGGAACAACAAAAAAATCATATACTATTAACATTCAAAGATTACCTATTATCACAAATATTCAATTTACTAAGGTTGGTTCAACTGGAGTAAATCCAATTTTGACATCCGGTTCATCAAGTCAAACTGATTCTGTTGTAACCATCCCAAGTACAGGACTTCCTAAAGGAAATTATTATGTATGGATTCCAACTGGGGTAACAAAGTTTAATGTAAGCTTTACTGCAGATGCATTAAGTGCATTATTTAATGGAAGTACTTACAATGACCCTGTTTCTGTAGCATCTACAACAATAAATGCTAATACATTTACTATCAACTTAAATTCAAGTGATGCAAATAAAACAGAGGTATATACATTTACTGTAAAGACAATGGTTGATCACACTAGTTTAAAAACAGTATCTGGTCGTGTTACAAATGCTTCTAATATTGGTCAACTATCAGGAAATGCAAGTACTGGATTTAAGCTTACATTCCCATATAGTGATTCAAATGGTAATGCTATTACAAGTGTTGACGTTACACCAACTGCTACAGACCCAACCTTAAGTACTGTTTATTATAGTACAGATGGTGGTGCAAACTGGACACAAGTGCCAACAGTTGGATATTTCCCTGTTTCAATTAATACTTCAACTAATAATGCTAGTGTTAAGATTAAAGTAGAAGATAATTCTTCTCATAATTCAAAGGAATATGATGTAACAATTGAAAGAACTGTTAGTCATGAGGTAGGCACTGTTGTTGCAATTAGCGGCGCAACTCCTTCAACTGCAACACTTTCTGCTACAACTACATCTACTAACTTCACTCTTCCTGCAACTGCTTCTTCAAGTACAACAATTAATGTTACTGTTGATAGTGGAAAAGGAAAGATTGATTTATCAGCGTTAAATGGTGCAACTTATAGTTCATTGTCAAATGGAACGTACTCTTTAATTCTTGATCCGACAAATCGAGGCTCATTCTCAACAGTTACATTTACTGTAATTGCACAGGATGGTTCTACAAGCCAAGCATATACTGTAAATGTTCAAAGAAAGCCTATTATTACCAATATAACATTTACCAAGGATGATGGTCTAGTTGACCCAATTATCACTAAGGGTAGTGCAAATTCAAGTTCAACCCCTGTTACTAATTTTGTTGATTTAGCAGAAGGAACTTATTATTTATGGGTATCACCAAATGTAGCTCATTATTTAGTTAATTATACAGCTGATTGCGTATCTTCAACATATAATGGTACAGCTTATGCTAATACAACCGTACAAATTGGTACAACTGATTTAATAATTGTATTACTTTCAAGTGATTCTAATGTAAAAGCTACTTACAAATTTGTGTATAAGACGATAACTGCTAATACGGGATTAAATGATCCTACAACATCTGTTACAGGTACATCAACAACAGGTACGTTAGATTCATCTACCTTAAACTCAGACAATGGTAAAGATTATGTGGTTAAAGTTCCGTATCTTGATAGCCTTGGAAATACTATTACATCTGTTTCAGTTAAAGCACCATTGACTACACCTAGTAGCTCAACCCTTGAATATTATGATGCTTCAACTGGTACATGGAATACAATTACAAGTTCAACAGGAACACCTGTTGCAATCGATGGTACAACAAATCAAGGAAGTATTAAGTATAGAGTTACTGATAAGGTAACACATGATTTTGCTATTTATAATGTTACTGTTGAAAGAGAGGCTGCAGATACTGATAATTCAATCGCAAGTGTAACTGTTTATGATGTTACAAATAATAATGTAGTAAGAGCAGGTACTTGGACCGGTGATACATATACAATAAATAGTAACTTACCATATAATTCAGCTATATTACGTTTTGTAGTTACAGCTACAAGCCAACATGCTAAGCTAACAATTGAAACTCAAACATATGGTAATACAGCTTCTCATACTCATAATATTACTACAAAGAATCAAGCTGTTAAGGTTAAGATAACTGTAACTCCTCAATCTGGTCAAACTGCAGAATACTACATTGAATATTATGTTGCAGATACAAGAAGTACTGATAGAACTTTAAATCAATTTGAAGTAAGTGATGGCTCAAATATACTTACACCTACATCTGGAATATTTACTCCAGGAACTGCGGCTCCATTAACACTTACTTATGATATTCCTTATAGTGTTAATTCACTAACTGTTACCGCAAATGCAACTGCACTTGGTGCAAAGGTATATGGTGCTAAATCAACAACCACATCAAAAATAGTTAATATTACGATGAGTACATTTACTACAAGTAGTCCATCAAAAACTTATAATTATTATGTTTACTCTGAGGATGAAAAGTGGTCTGATGCTTATACAATTGTAATTAACCGTTTACCTGCTAATGGTTCAGTTGGTCTTCAAAATTTAAAGGTTAATGGACAAGATGTATATGATACAAATGGTAATGCCTTTGCAAGTCAATTGTATACATCATCTCAAAATTTAGAGTATACATTAAATCTTGGTGCCGGAAGTAATTATGGTTCAACTGCTACCGTAACTGCAAATTTAATTTCAGGTATTGGTAATGCAAAATTAAATATTTCTCAAGATAATAAGCTATCATCTCAAAAGAAGGAAACAATCGTAGTAACTGCTACATCTGAAGATGGACTTGTTGTTGTAAAATATACAATTACTGTTTATACTGCAGATGAAGATAAGACAATTAGAGATTTCAGCTTACTTGATGCTGTTGCTTCAAATATTATAAATAATGTTGTTGGGTCTAATCCACAAGATTTAAAGGATGAAAATGGTAGTCAAGTATTTAACTATGCTAATGGTGATACCAATGTAGTTGCGACAATTAATTATGCAAATAGAGAAATTTTCTTCCAACTATTATTACAGTCATCAGCTGCTAGAATATATTATAAGTCTGGAAGCATTTGGAGACCAGTTACTACACAAGTTAATAATCAGCTTACATTAGTTGAAGGCTCAAATAAGTATTCATTCGGTATTGTAAGTGAGCTTGAGTATTTAAAGACTGGCGGACAAAATATTGTTCCAACTGATGTTTATACATTTGATCTAACACTTAATACTGGAGATACTGAAAATCGTTTAGCAACATTTGCAGCTACTATTGGTGGAGTTCCAATTCCAGCTAAAGAAATATTATTTAGTCCTGATAGTGATAATATAATAATTCAAAATATTAGTAATTATACTCAAACTTCCATGATAATAACTGTCAATGTTACAAAAATGTCTGCTAAATCTAGTGTTTATTTTCCTGATGATTTATCAAAAGATAAACTAACATATACTCGCTCTCTTACATTAGCTAGTCAAAATACTGAAACATTTAGTATTATGTGTGCACCAGAGAAGGGAAGTAATAAGACTTATACTGTCAATGTGATAAAAGGAAGCGCGACATTAGATGCTAATAATGATATAGGAAATGTTAGTATTAGCGGTTCAAAGCATGGTCAATATTATAATCAAGTTCCAACTGCTACAAATCAAACCAATCCAGAAATTATTACATTAGATGTTGGCGATACAAAAACAACTATTAATGTTGCTTTACCAGCAGGTTCTAAAGCTAGTCCAAAATTAAATGTTAAATCACCTACTGATTCATCATTCCAATCTGTATCTTTGACTAATGGAAGCTATAATCTTGATGTTTCAACAAGTACAACTCAAGCATTAGAATATTTACTTGAGGTTTATGCAACAGCTGAAAATCAAACTGATGGAACAAAGTATTATATTAAGGTCATTGTTCCAATAACCTCTGATAATTCTGGTCTTGATAATATTACTTCAACGGACCCAGATGTTGTAATTAGTGATATTCCGGGAACTGATAATAAGTTAATAGAAGCTAAGCCTGGTACAACTGATGTTCCAATTAATGTAACACCAGCTGATCCAAATGCTACAGTAACTATTACAACTCCAAATGGTTCAAATTTAACGTTTACACCTAACGGAACTGATTCATCACAAGGAATTGTTTCTGGTTTGAAGCCTGGAAATAATGAAGTTACAATTACAATTACAGCTCCAAATGGTGATGATTCAACTTATACAACAAATATTTGGGTTGATGAAAATCCTGATTTAGATAATATTGAAGTTTATGATGCTACTGATACTTCAAAATCATATGGATTAGATCCAATATATCAACAATCAACATTTAATTATGTTGTAAATGTTCCTTATTCAGTAAATTCTACAATTTTAAAGTATGCAATTTCTAATACAATTGATACTTCTAAGTTAAATATTAGATACTATCTTGGTTCATCATCTATTTCTAATACATTTAATTCTGCATTAGAAGAAGTTATTAACACAACAAATGACATAACTGTTAAATTGGTTGTTTCTCAAAATTATTCAAATGCAACACCTGCAAATCCTCTTGCAGCTGGTACAAGAACTTATACAATTGAGTTCAAAAAGGCTCTTCCTGGTACTGATCGTGATTTATTATCAATTAGTGCTAATGGAGATCCAGTTCCGGATAATGGTAATACACCATATGCTCCTGGTGAGTATGTGCTAGAATATGGTAGAAATCAGTCTTATGTTGATTTAACTAATATAACTTATAATGGTAAGTCAATTACTGTTACAAGTACTGATACAACATTAACTGCACTTACAAATGATAATAGTTCATATCGTGTAATGCTAAGTGCTGGTAAGGCTGTTACTGTAACCGTTATGGTAAATGCTGAAGATGCAACAGTAGCTCCAAATATTTACAAGTTTGTTTTAGTTGCTGCTAATAAGGATAAGGATGTTGCAAATCTAGAATTATTTGAAAATAATCAAACATATGTTGATATTAATAATAATTCATTAGTATTTAATGCAAATACTCCTCAATATCCATTCACAGCTAAAAATTCAACAAATGTATTAACATTAAGAATTACTAAGCCTCAATATTCAACTGTTGAAATTGGAGGCGTTGCTAAGAATGATTCTTATGGACAAACTACATATGATTATACAATTGACCTTTCTAACACTGTATCTCCTAATAAGTATACTGTTGATGTTAGATTGCTAAGTGAATATTATGTTGCTTATGGTCAAAATCAAGCAGATGCAAGTGATGCTTATAAGATTGAAATTGAGCGTCAAGCGCTAGATAATGATGCAACATTATCAAAGCTTGTTGTAACTATTGATGGTGTAGCTCAAACTATTTTTGCAACGAGAACACCTGAAGGAACATTTAATATTCCAAATGTTGGAAATGCTACTTCAATTAACGTAGAAGCAACTCCAACAAAGAGTACAACTAAGATTAATGGTTCATCTTCTAATCCATATACTAATTCATTTACTTTAGGTGGAAATACATCAAATGGATATAATTATCAAATTGTTCTAAGTTGTGTTGCTGAAGATGGTACACCTCAAAATTATGTATTAGAAATTTCACGTGGCCCTATTAATGCATCTGACGATAATGGAATTATTTTAATTGAGGTATTAGATTCAAATAATGCATATTATATTGCACAACAAGGAAATGCTGCAAATAATGTTCAACAATTTGATCAAACACAATTACCTTATACAATTACAATGCCATATGGTGCTAAATCATACACGATTAATGCACAAATTCTACAAGGCTCATATGCAAAACTTTATATTACTGATGGTACTGGAAGCAATGATGTCCAAACCGCATCTCGTCAGTTCCAAATTGCATCAACTATGTATGGTACAACTATTACTCATAAGGTTTATGCTATAAGTGATAGTGGTATTAAAGGATTGGAATATACAATCACTATTAAGTTTGAAGAACCAAATGTTGATAATTCTTTAAAGAGTTTAACAGTTGATGGCGATGAGCAAATTACATCTACTACACCAAACAATCCGACATTTACGATTAGCAGACCTAATAGTGTTACAACTGTTGATATTGCTGCAATTGTAAGTGATCCAACTGCAACAATTGTATCTAATAGTCATTTAGGTCGTCTATCATTAGTAGAAGGTCAAAATGTATTTAATGTAACTGTAATTGCACAAAATGGAGATCAACAAACCTATACTATTATTGTAAATCGTGACTATGCAAATCCAACATTAATGGATTTAGGTGTAACTGGTGAGGCATTATTAGATTATGATACAAAGAAAGTAACTACATTTGAACCAAATACAACAAAGTATTTTGTAAGAGTTCCATATACAAAAGAGACTGCTGATATATATGCATATTCATCAAGTGTTAGCGATGTAATTTTAGGTACAGGAACAAAGAATCTTCTTGTAGGAGATAATAAGTTTACAGTTAAGATTACAAGTGTGCATGGTACTACAACCGAATATGAGCTTCATATTTATCGTCTTCCAGAAGAAACTATGAATGCTTCTCTTGATTGGCTAAAAGTATTCCAAGTTGGTGCTGATAAGAGCAATCTTATGGATGGTTCTGATCGACTTGAATTAAAGGATGAAAATGCTAAAAAGATTTCAGACGTATTTAATTCTGATAAGATTTACTATGGAGTTTATAATGTAAATGGTAAAGTTGGCTTATTAGATGTTAAGTATGACACTGTAGTTCATGGTAATGAATTTTATGATTCTCCAGTTGTTACTGTATTAGGTGCAGATAATCTTCATATCGGTAAGAATCAAGTAGTTATTCTTGTTACTGCACCAGATGGAATTCATCAAAAGGCATATGTTATTGAAGTAGAACGTGATGACATTGCTTATAATGTTCTTGAAGATCAAATTGAATCTGATGGATATACTCTTGAAAAAGTAGTAGACAAGCTTGAATATAATATTAACATTGGTAAGAAGAAGACATCTGAAGTTGATTTCTTATCATATATTGAAGCTTTAAATGCTACAGGCGATAATGCTGAACAAGAACTAGAAATTACTTATAAAACAAACATTAAAAATAATCCTGATGATGTAATTATTGAAATTGCAACTAAAGATGGAATTACAAAACAAGTTATTTTCCATGTTGAATCTACAAGTAATCATAATAATGCAGACTTCTGGACATTCTTCCCACTTATTATCTTATTAGTTATTGTCTTAATTATTTTAATTATGATTTTAATTTCTGTTAATAAGGATAAGTATGGAAAGATTACTAGAAAGGCTGACAAGAAGTCAGATAAGAAAGAAAAAGCAGCGAATAAATAAGTTAAAGGAGGATTACTATAATGTTAGATAAAGTGTTGTTTCAAATAGGAAGCTTCGAAGTAACAGTTTTAGTGGTCGTCCTTGTAGCCTTATTAATAGTCTTACTTGTTGCTGCAATGGCTTTTAGACAAAACTATATCATACAAGTAAGATTATCAAGGCTAATGGATGCTGAAAGTGCTAAGCATAACCACGAAGGTTTTGTTACATTATTGCGCAAACGCAAGAAAAAAATACTAAATAACTCTCGTCAAGTTTCCCCAGCTATTGTTATCTTTTCGCTAGATAACCTTGGTGGGGTCTACGTGGGCTATAAAAATCAAAGACTTTTAATGCGTACAATTTCTGATGTATTTACAGAAGGTCTAAAAAAACAAGAATTTGTAACTCGTATTGACTTTTCTAAATTTGGTTTAATTGTAACTGATAGAAATCGAGAAGAGGTAAAGGAATTCATTTTAAAATGTATTGAACGTTTAAATGAAATAGAATTTCCTAATTATGGCTATTATACCTTTGATGTAACATGTGCTGTATATGAAGCGGTTCCTCTTGAAAATCCTAAGGATGAGGTTGCTCTTGCAATTCAAACACTTAAATATGCAGTTGTTAAGGATGGTAATATTTATTACTATTCGCAAGACGTTCTTGATAAGGTAAATAAGTTAGAAGAAATCAATGCTTCTAAAGAAAGTGCGATGGAAGAAGGATGTATTATTCCTTATGTTCAACCTAAGGTTGATTTTAAAACTGGTAAAGTTGTTGGGGGAGAAGTATTAGTTCGTTGGATTAATGATGATGGTTCAATCAAATATTTCCCTGATGAATTTGTTCCTTTGTTTGAATCAAATGGATATATTCGTCAAATTGATTTAAAAATGTTTGAAGCAGCATGTATAATTCTTCAAAATGCAAAAAACACCGGCCATGACATTGTCGTATCAACTAATTTTTCAAAACTCACATTAAATAGTTTAAGGAAAATAGATCAACTTCTTGAAATCACCACAAAGTATGGTGTTAATCCTTCAAGTATTGAAATTGAAATTACGGAAAGTGAATTTGTATCAACAAATCAAGCATTTACAGCTTCAATTTTAAGATTACGTCAAGCGGGCTTTAGAATTGCTATGGATGATTTTGGAAAAGATTATTCTTCATTATCATTACTTACAGAAAATCGTTTTGATACTATTAAGGTTGATAAATTCTTCTTTGAAAATAGCTTAGCTACAGACAAGGAGAAAAATATTGCCAAAAATATTATTAATCTATTATCATCAGTTGGTTGTAAGATTTGCCTTGAAGGAATTGAAACTTTAACATGTCTTGACTATCTTGCAACTGTTAATCGTCAGGTTTTATTACAAGGCTATTATTTCTCAAAGCCTATTCCTGAAGTTAAGTTCGAACAGTTCCTTGATACTATTTTCCCATTCAATTATCCAGTTGATAGTGATAAAATAAAGCCACAGGTTATTGTGCAAACGGTTGAAGTAGAAAAGAAGGGCGTAGATGCTACTGATACAGATACTAATAATCATACAACAATCAATGTCACTACAAATACCCAAAATGAAGCTCTAGATTCATTGAAAGCTCAAATGTCTGAAATGCAAAGGAAGTTTGAACAACAACTACAAGAACAGCGTGAGTTGACTCATAAACGAGATATAGAGCTTATGCAACAGCAGCTTGAATTTATTAAAAAGACACAAGAAATGCAAGCTAAGAATAAGCCTGTCGAGCTTGAAACTCAATTGATTGATAATCGTGAGGATGATAGAGTTAAACGACTTAAGGAACAACTTGATGAACTTGAGCGTGAACGCGAACGAGATCGTCGCGAAAGAGAACGTGAAAGAGATAGAGAGCGTGATTCTTATCGCGATAGAAGAGATTATGATGATTTACAACAACAAATACGTGATTTAAAAAATCAACAAAATAATAATGGTCCTATGGGATATCCATACCCATATCCTCCATATGCACCATATCCTTATCCATACCCATATCCTCAACAGCAACAACCTCAACAAAATATAGATGTTGATGCTTTAATTGAGAAATTATCAAAGAAGCAAAAGGAACAGGTTGATAGTGCCATGGATGAAATGAAGGCTCAAAATCAATCACTTCAGGATCGTCTTGATGCTGAACGTAAAGAGCGTGAGGAACTTGAGGCTATGCTAAGAGATATCCAAACTAAGGGTGAAGAAGAGGAAGCTGATGAGGCTGAACAAGAGCGTGAGCAAGAAGAGGCTGATAAGGCTTTAACACTTGATGTTGATGCCCTTCCTGTTGATGATGATAACGATACAGATGAGGATGCTGATAACGATGCAGATGATGATACAAATTCTGAAAATGAAGAGCCAGTAGAAAAGTCTGAATTAACTCTTGAGCAAATCGAAGCCTTAGTTAAAAATTATCAGGATAGATTCCAAGAGGATTGGATGAGTCATGCTAAGGAAGAACTTCAAGGTGGATTTGATGAGCTTGTCAAAGGTTTAAGGTTCTATAAGCTTCAAAATGCTGAAAGAAAAACCTTTGTTGATAAGGTTAAAAAGCTTTCTCCTGAGGTTAAGCAAATATATAACATCGTAAAGAATGAATTTATGAAATATAATGGTGTAACTAATAAGCTTACAAATTCTTGTGATGTTTTATATAAGGGTCGAAATCAAATTGCAAAGATTAATTTTACTAAATCAAGGGTAAGATTATATCTTGGACTTGATCCTAATAATGCGGAATATGCCAAAATTCCACATAAGGATTTATCAAACAAGCGTGCTCATGCTAGAACGCCATTCTATATGCTACTTAAATCACCACTTTCAGTTAAACGAGCTAAAAAGCTTATTGCTGATTTAATGATAATGCATAACTGTGAGGAAAATTTAAATTATAAACCTATAGATTATGCGACTAAGTATAAATTCTTTAAAAAGGATCAAAAAAAGTAATTTAAAATATGGTTGTGAAAACTGCTTTTAAAGTAGAATTTCACAACCTTTTTTATTTACAAAAATGCTTCATAGAAGAAAATGAAAAAAGTTATAATATACAAATTTTATTGAATTTTATCAAAAATTTAAAAATCAAGAGTTGGTGTTGATAAATGCCACTGCTTGAAATTCGTAATGAAGGATAAGAAAATAGCTGATGTACTGGCTTACTAGTTGAAGAAGTAAATAATATGTAATAAAGAATATAGAGGTATTTAATAATACTGTTTTAATTAAAGGATACCTCTTTTTTTGCTCATAAGCATTAAAATGCCGAAATTTGCTAATATTTTTATTTAGTGTTATAATGTGTAATAGGATATTGATAATTTTAGCAAAAAAGAGGCGATGTTACGTGAATAAGAAATTTTTATATATATCAGCTAGTGTTTTAGTAGCTACTGCTGCTTTCCTTGCTGTTTTTTTACCAATAAAATTCAATAAAGCAAAAGATAATAATAAAATTACATCAGGAAGTTTGGTTAATGCAAATGGTGCTAAATTGAGCTGGGATGAACTTTTAAATGAAAAGTCTGATACTGATAGTGATAAAAATAAAATTGTTGTTGAAGAGAATGTTATTACTTATGTTGATTCAGCCTTAGATGGTGAATTGACTCTTCCTACCTCCATTGTAGGAATCGGCGCAAACGCCTTTAAATATTCTAAACTTCAAGCAGTTAATTTTAATGAGGGCTTGGTAACAATTGGTGTTGATGCTTTTTTAGAATCATCTTTAATAAAGCTTTCTTTACCAAGCACGGTAACAACCATTGAAAAGGATGCTTTTTGGAATTGTACAAGCTTAACTAATATTACATTAAATGATGGTCTTCAGGTTATAGGATATAACGCTTTTTATAATTGTCAATTTACCTCTTTAATAATTCCATCATCTGTAACGACTATCGAAGAAGGCGCATTTATTAATTGTAATAAAATCATAGGAACGGTTACGCTTCCTCAAAATATTACTGTAATAAAAAATAGTACATTTAAAGGCTGTAGCAGTGTAAAAGAGTTTGTATTAGGAAATGTTGAAAATATTGAATTTCAAGCATTTTTAGAATGTACATCATTAGAAAAAATTAATTTGCCTAGCACATTAACAAGTATTCAAGATGATGCATTTAGAGATTGTACTAAGCTTAGTACGCTTGCATTTCCAATTGCACTTCAAAGTATTGGCTCACACACCTTTGATGGTTGTAGATCATTAGAAACGGTAACCTTAAATCAAAATATTGCAAAACTAGGAGTTGCCACATTTAGTAATTGCATTAGCTTAAATTCAATTAATATACCACAATCAATCAATTCAATCCCTGATTCATGCTTTTATGGATGCAGTTCATTAATAAGTATTGATTTAAGTAGTGTAGAAATAATTGGTTATAACGCATTTTTTGGCTGTAAGAACGTAACATTTGTATTAGATGATAATGAGAATGTTCATTATGTTGCATCAAAGGATAAGGATTTTTCTTCGTTAGAACAAATATCAAACGATAAATTTAAAGGATATGCTTTAAAAAATTATTATATAAAAAAAGTAGAGGGTAAAATCAATGAAAATAATTAAGAAACTTATTTCCTTTACAACAGTAATTTTTAGCTTATTTTTTATCATTAGTTGCTCTGAAACAGCTTCAACAACATCTAGCATCGAATTGTTAAATATCGAAGCTTCAGGCATTAATAATGAAACAGTTTATCAAGGCTTTAGCTATTCTAAGTCTTCATCTGTAATAATTACAGCCACTTTTAGCGATGGAACTGAAAAAAATGTAACAAATGATGCTAAATTTGGTAAAATTTCAACCTCAAAAGTAGGGCCTGTTGAACAAAATGTAAACTATACATTTAATGGCAAAACAGTTTCTACAACATATGAGGTTTTAGTTTTAGATTACAGCTCACAACGAATTAATCTTGATACAGCTAATGTAAAAACAATTTATAATTTAAATGAAAAATTAACTCTTAATAATTTACGTGTTACAGCATTTTATCCTAATGGTGCTCAAATCAAAGTATCACAATATGATGTAGAATTAACGGATATTTATAATGTTAAATGCGATATTAATAAGACGTTTATTCATGATGGTGTTTATGATGTTAAAATTTCATATCAAAATTGTAATTCAAGTTTTTCGATTATGGTATATAATGATGAAATGACATCATTCCATTATAAGGTAAGTAATTCTCTTGATTATGAAAAAAATCAAAATGTTAATTTTTTAAATGGAAAAGATTTATTTAAGTCTTTATATGCTAATGTTTATATGAAGGGTGAGAATTGCACATATGATTATAATGCTTTGACATATAATGAAATGAATTATGAAGCATCTCTTAAAATTAAATCTTCTATCTCAAATGAAAAAACAGATGGATTAACTATTGCTGTTACAAGACCAGTTAAAGTTGTAATGCTTATAAGACTTGATGCAAATACATTATCTATTCGTGACAGTAGTGAAATGGTAATAAAAAGATATGGTATTACTTCAGGTGTTGGCTATGTAAGCTTTGAACTTGAAGCTGGTACTTATACTATTTCATCTGTTGATAGTTATGCCTATATTTATGATTTATACTTTGTGTATGATTCGGATTTAAATTTAAAAAAATATGATACGATTGAAATTGATAAATCATCTTTAAAGGATGAGTATCATTATAATGATTCATTTGATGTTAATAACTTTAAGGTTAATGGCATTATTGGCTCTTCTAAGGAAGTTCTTGATGTAAATAATTATAGAATTCAATTATATTATAAAGGAAATGAAGTTTCAGACTTTAGTTTTGAGGGTGAATATCAAATAAAATTATCATATATAGGTAACGATTTATGCGATGAACCAGTTAAAAGATATTCTATTAATTTTAACTTTACAGATATGGATAAATTATATTTAAGCAAAATTGTTGTTAATGGGGTTTTAGTTGATATTTCTAAAAATCAATTTAGTTATTATATTATTGTTGATAAAGATATAACTGAAGTTTCATTGGAACTTGAAAGTGTTGGAGAAGGTATTATTACGGTTAATGGAATTGAATATACGAAAGGTATGAAAGTCTCAATAGGTAAAGAAAGTATAAAAATTAACGTAACGGATGGCTCTCGAACAACCGGATATGAATTAATAATTAGGGAATGACTTGGAGATGTTTGAATGAAAAAAATTGTCAATTGGTTTTTGTTTGTTGTAATTTTAGTTTGCATGTTAGTTGCATTTGGATTGATTATTTTCTACAATAATAAAAATTATAAAACAAAAATCACTGAGGTTTTAATGCATGATATTGTAATAGTTGATATTAATGCCATGTTGTAAGCCTAACTTTAAATAAGAATGAAGTATTGTTCTTTTGGAAAGATGAAATTATATGTATTTAGTAGAAATATCAACTATGTGCTTGCATTAAATGGATAATATAGCAAGTTAGCAATAACAATTTTTCAATATTTGAAAAAAATAAAATGAGAGGAGGATGTTGAGTTTTGTTATCTGCTCGACAAAATATATATGAGATATGGATTTTTTCCTAAAACGATGTGGAAGCTATTTAATGGAAGTTTTAAAAGACGGCTTAAGAAAGAATTACATGAACCTAAAGTAGGTACTGTAATGAAGAATGCCAAAAAACGCTATAAGGAAATTGTTGAATCAATTCAAGAGTTTGATAAAGGAGATAGATTCCTGTTTAATATTTTAAGCTGTGCTATGTTTTCTTCAGTTTTATTATCAGTAACAAATCATTATACAGTATCAGAAATTACAAGTTATTATAGTAAAGCTATGAATACAAAGATGTTAAGGAAAACAGTAAAGAAGAGTACTGCCTATACAGCAAAAGGTAGGGAGATATTAAAAAATCAGGCTAAAAATAGTGAACTTCAGTCTAATCCTTATTCTTGGGTATTTGAAATTCAAGATGGTGAAAATCTAAATGAATATACAGCAACCTTTAAAACATGTGGCATTTGTCATTTGATGAAGGAACTTAATCTTGAAGAATATATTCCTGCAATGTGCGCTTTTGATTATGATATGGCTAAATTAAATAATACCGAATTTTCAAGACAATATACACTTGCATCGGGTGGTCCTTATTGTGATTGTCATTATAAGCATAATGGTAAAATAAAAAAATAACAAAAATAAAGGCCGAATGAAAAAAAGGAAATAACAAAATAAAAAAGGTAATGAATTTAATGAAATTATTAGTGATTTTACTTTAAGTTGATTGCTTTCTTTTTAATATTTAAAATATAATATACAATTTTTTTGTTTCAAAAATTGACAATTTTACCAAGAAAAAGTATAATAATTTATGCAAAGCAGTAGCAATACTGTGACGCAAAGCTATAGGGTCTTTCTAAGATAGCCAGTTGCACAAGCAAGGCTATCTTTTTTCATTTATATATGCTAAAATTGTTGTGGAGGTTTTACTATGCGTGTAAGAGATACAAAAATATATATATTATTGACAGCATTAGTGTTCTTAATGGTAGTAACATTTAATATTTTTTACATTTCAAGTTTTACCACCCGAGCAAAAGAATTAACTTATAGTGATGCTATTAATGAAACTAAAAGTAACTTGATAAGTGTTTCTGAAAGAATAATTTATTATGAGCATGAATTTGAAACTAGTAATTATACTAATGTTGAATTAATCGAAAATCCTAAGGATAATTATATGGGATTATTTGATTATTCTAATTATGGTAATGTAGCTACAGCTTTGTTAAACTCGCAGGATATAGAGACAATTAATGCAGTTAATAAATACTATTTGTATATTGTTATAGATGACAGGCTAGGAAGATTAGATTTAGAACGTATTTTTGAGCCTGTTTCAAAACAAGGCTTTTATCTATTTAAAGGCTTAAACGGAGAGTATGTATATAGTGATTTAAGCTATGATCATTTTTTTACATATGTAGCTCCTGATGATTCAGACACCTTTACAAATATGAAAAGCAAAATAGAAAATAAAGAAAATTTTGCCAATTTTGTTCGAATTGATGATGAAACCAAAATTGCATCTGGTATTAGTTTTGGAAAGGATTTTTATTTTTGTCAGTTTTTTGATTTGAATGAATATAAAACAAAAACTAAAGGTGTTGTAGTAATGGGCTTTATTTTGTCAGGTGTTATGGCATTAGGAATGGCAAGTATTATTTTGGTGTCAATTTATGCATTGCACAAGCAAAACAAGCTTATATCAATTTCAAGACGTGCTGCAAGACGCAGTGATGCTATTATTATTCGTGCGACAAGAAGTGGTCGTATTTTTGAAATAAATCATAACATTCCAGATTTAAATGGTAAAACATATAAAAATATTTTTGATTTCAAAACTGAAAATGATGAAAAATTTAAAGAATTAATAAAAAAACAAGATAATATCATGGCTTGTTTTGACGGAAAAGAAACTAAAAGATATATTGATTTTACAATATTTAAGTATAATTATACTTATTACCTTGTTGGTCGTGATATAACCGATGCGTATTTAAATAATGAAAGATTAAAGGAGTTAACAAGTAAAAATGCTATAACAGGTTTACCTAATTATTTCTCCCTTGTGGCAAATTATACTAAAATTAAACAGGAAAGTTTAAATAAAGTAATTACATTTTTATTAATTGATTTAGTTGAACATGAAGAAATAAGTAGTGTATTTGGAACCCCGACATATAATGCAATTCTTGATGATGTAGCTAGTCGTATTCAAAAAATAATCGGGCAAAACAATCTATATCAAATTGAGAATAATTTGTTTCTTTGCACGCTTAATGCTAATATGAAGGAAGAAAATGGAAAGATGATTGAGGATTTAATTAATAATCTTCATCAAACAATTGAAATAAAAAATAATACATTGTATGTTAAATATAAATTTTCTTCTTATGATGTCATAAATGTATCTAAAACAAATATTTCTCTTGACGATATTATTGATTCATTAAAGGTAACTCTTGATGTAGCCTTAAAATCAATTAATCGTGATTATATTAAATATGATGCTACAATTCAAAATATGATTAATCATCGTAAGCAAATGCAAGAGGATTTAGTTAAGGCCTTAGAAAATAATGAATTTATGATGTATTTCCAACCTCAATATGATGTTCTTGAAAATCGTATTGCTGGCTTTGAGTCATTGATACGTTGGAATAATCCTAAATATATTAATATCTCTCCTCAAGAGTATATTGAACTTGCTGAGAAGAATGGTTTAATTATTGAAATAGGTAACTTTATTGTAAAAGATGTATTTAAAAATGCTAAATTATTTGAACCATATGGAATTGCTATATCTATAAATGTTTCTCCAGCTCAGCTTTTCCAGGCCGGATTTGTTGGATTTTTATTAGAGGAATTTGAAAAGAATAAGCTAAAACCGGGCTCAATTGCTGTTGAAATTACAGAAACATTCTTAATGGAAAACTTTAGTGTTGTTATTGAAAAACTTAACATTTTACGAAATCACGGCTTTAGAATTCATCTTGATGACTTTGGTACGGGGTATTCATCCTTGCAGTATCTTAAGGAGCTTCCAATTGATACGATAAAAACAGATAAGGAATTTATTAAAAATCTTGAGAATGATAAGACTTCACAACTTATTATTAAAGGAATTATTGGAATGGCTAAGTCAATTAATTTATCCGTAATATCGGAAGGTGTTGAAACAAAGGGGCAAGCTGAAATTTTAAAGCGAGCAGGGACTAATTATTTCCAAGGATGGTTAATCTCTAAGGCTGTCCCACTTGATAAAGCTCTTGATATGGCTAAAAATGGTGTAGATATTAATATGAAAGGTAAGTGATATAATGCTTGCGACAAATGCATTTAATATTGTAATTACAATTACCGTAATTCTTATTATTGGTAGTTTGATTTATTTATTAATAAGATTAATGCTTCATAATGAGGCGAGATATCGAGAAGATAAAAATATTCTTACGGCTGATATGATTCCTAATTCCAAGATGAAAGGAATAGTTGATAATTATATTGCTCGTGTTGGTAAATTTGGTTCTTTTTATGTTATGCAAATTGATATTGATAACTTTAAAGGGTTAAATGAATTATATGGTCCTTCAAGATGTGACCAGGTTTTGCAGGAGCTTTCATACCGCATTACTAGTGGAGTTGAGCATTCGGTTGTCTCTCGTCTTAATGATGATAAAATATTTGTTCTTGTTAAGGATGATGTTAATTATGCGACCGTTGAGGAAGATGTATCTAATTTAATTGTGAAGTTAAAACAGACATACGAAAATGGCCATCAAACACCAGTTAATTTAACTGTGTCTGTTTCAATTGCATTATATCCTACTTGTGGAACAACCTATAAGGCCCTTTTAAGATCACTTGAATTAACTAATTACGTTGTTAAACGTAATGGTGGAGATAATTACATGATTTACTCATCTGATATTGATAGTAAAGAAACTTCGAATATGGATTATTTCAATGAAATTAGAACGGCAATTGATGATGGACAATTTTGTCTTTATTATCAACCAATTATTGATATAAGACAAAAAAAGCTTTTAGGTTTTGAAACCTTTTTAAGATGGAATCATCCAACCCAGGGTGTATTAACACCAGATAAATTTATTAAGATGCTTGAAACTAGTGGAGATATTAATTATATCTCTAAATGGGGTGTAGAGCAAATCGTAACTAAAATGGGTGAAATCCAATCTCACATTGGCGCCAATGATTTGATATACACGAATAATATTTCAACTAAACAGCTTATGTCAGATACTTTAGTAGAGGAACTAAAAAAGCTACTTCATAATACTAAGGCAAATCCTCATAAAATAGTTTTGGAAATTGAAGATTATATGATGTATGATAAAATGGATCAAGTAAAGCTTAACTTATTAAGACTTAGAGATTTGGGCTTTAGAATTAGTGTTGATGGTCTTAAGCTTGATTATGCAGCCTTATCTCAAATTGAAAAGGAACCAATTGATATTATTAAACTAGATAGATCATTCCTTAAGGATATTAATAATAAAATGAAGGAAAAATTTGTTGAGATGCTTGTAGATTCAGCTGAACACATGCATCGTATGGTAATAGCAGAAGGTGTTGAGGTATATGATCATATTTTATATCTTGAAAAAAATAATATTCAATATGGTCAAGGTTATTATTTCTCAAAGCCTTTTGAAGATAAATTTGTTTATGAGTTCATTGTTAACAAGGATTTTGAAGATAAATTAGATTTAAAGCATGCTAATTTGGTAGCTAACAATTTGAGTGAAGCTAAAGAAGTAGAGACTTTGCAAGAAAAAGCCAATACCCAAAAGCAAGTCGATGATGAAGGCTCATCAGATAATATAACAATGTAATTAATAAAACCTCTAGTATTTTTGCTAGAGGTTTTATTATGTGGATTAAGTTAAATCATCGTAAGAAAAAATAAAAAGATTTTAAGCTTATTTTTTAACTCTATTTAGGTAAAATGCCCTTTATGGCCTTTTTTTGAGAAAAATTGGTAAAAAAATATAATTGAATGATACTTTTTAAATAATTTTTCGAAAATATAAAACTTTATAAATATTTGACAAAATTTAACACTAGTGCTAATATCAAATTATAAAATATTTTATACTATTTTTAGTTAATTTGGAGGATATATGAAAGCTTATAATGATGATAATCGTTTT
>ERZ1106922.91-NODE-91-length-51091-cov-10.570715_pt1 | contig 51091 bp, 38 predicted proteins | sample MGYA00403656_ERZ1106922 | MGnify/ENA primary metagenome ERZ1106922 (study PRJEB35170, sample SAMEA104062453) | human gut metagenome | biome: human gut; feature: human-associated habitat; material: faeces | place: Denmark | collected 2012-10-12 ... | reverse complement strand
TGTTCTTGACGTAGTCGGCGTGGCCCGGGCAGTCGACGTGAGCGTAGTGACGCTTAGCCGTCTCGTACTCGACGTGAGCGGTGTTGATCGTGATGCCTCTCGCCTTCTCCTCGGGAGCCTTGTCTATGTCTTCGTACTTCATCTTCTGAGACAGGCCCTTGGCTGCGAGAGTCATGGTGATAGCTGCGGTAAGCGTGGTCTTACCGTGGTCTACGTGACCGATGGTGCCGATGTTTACGTGCGGCTTGCTGCGGTCGAATTTAGCCTTTGCCATATTTGTTTTCCTCCAATGAAATTCGTTTGGGATAGGTACTCTTTACATTATATATGAAAGTTTTGATTTTGTAAAGAGTTTTTGCGCGTTTTATCAGTTCTTCTTCGCGCGTTCGCCGATGATCTTGTCCGCGATGTTCTTGGGAACTTCGCTGTAATGATCGAAGGTCATCGTGTAGTTGCCTCTGCCCTGCGTGTTGGAACGCAGCGCGGTGGAGTAACCGAACATCTCGCTGAGAGGCACTTCCGCCTTGATTATCTGCGAGCCGTTGTTTATCTCCATGCCGAGCAGGTTGCCGCGGCGGCGGTTAACGTCGCCCTGAACGGTACCGAGGTACTCTTCGGGGATGGTGATCTCCACCTTCATTATGGGTTCGAGAAGCACGGGATTGGCTTTCGCCACGCCTTCCTTGAACGCCAGCGAGCCGGCGATGTGGAACGCCATTTCGGAGGAGTCGACGTCGTGGTACGAACCGTCGTACACCGTGGCGCGGAAGTCCACCGTCTCATAGCCGGCGAGAACGCCGTTCATCCTCGCCTCCGCGATACCCTCGTTGATAGGCTGGATGAATTCCTTGGGTATGGAACCGCCCACCGTCTTGTCGACGAATTCGTAACCGGAACCCGGCTCGAGCGGCTCGAACGTAACTTTACAATGACCGTACTGACCTTTACCGCCCGACTGCTTGATGTACTTGCCTTCGGCGTCCACCGTCTTGCGGAAGGTCTCGCGGTAAGCGACCTGCGGCTTGCCGACGTTTGCCTCTACCTTGAACTCGCGGAGCATTCTGTCCACGATGATCTCGAGGTGAAGCTCGCCCATGCCGGCGATGATCGTCTGACCCGTTTCCTGATCGGTGTAGGTCTTGAACGTGGGATCTTCTTCCGCCAGCTTCTGCAGCGCGATCGCCATCTTCTCCTGACCCGCTTTGGTCTTGGGCTCGATAGCGACGCGGATGACGGGATCGGGGAACTCCATGGACTCGAGCACGATGGGGTGCGCGGGGTCGCAGAGCGTATCGCCCGTCGTCGTGTCTTTAAGACCGACGAACGCGCAGATGTCGCCCGAGTATATCTGTTCGACTTCGGTACGGCTGTTCGCGTGCATCATCACGATACGGCTCACGCGCTCTTTCTTGTTCTTCGTGGAGTTGAGCACATAAGAACCGGTAAGGAGCGTACCGGAGTAGCAGCGGAAGAACGCGAGCTTGCCCACGAAGGGGTCCGCCATGATCTTGAACGCAAGACCCGCGAACGGAGCTTCGTCGCTCGTCTCTCTCTCCTCCACCGTCTCGCCGTCGAGCAGCGTTCCCTTGATGTGAGGAACGTCGAGCGGGCTGGGCATGAAGTCGACTATCGCGTTCAGAAGGAGCTGAACGCCCTTGTTCTTATACGAGGAGCCGCAGACGACGGGTATGATGTTCATACCGATCGTGCCCTTGCGCAGCGCCTTCTTGATCTCCTCTTCGGTGAACGAAGCGCCCTCGTCTTCGAAATATCTCTCCATGAGAGCGTCGTCCTGCTCGGCTACCGCTTCGAGCATCTTCGCGCGGTATTCCTTAGCCATGTCTGCCATGTCGGCGGGGATCTCTTCGTCGCGGACGTCTTTACCGAGGTCGTCGTAATACACTTCGGCACGCATGCGGACGAGGTCGATGACGCCTCTGAACGTCTCTTCCTTGCCGATGGGGAGCTGGATGGGAACGGGGTTCGCGCCCAGACGCTCCTTTATCATGCGGACGACGTTGAAGAAGTTCGCGCCGTTGATGTCCATCTTGTTGACGTAAGCCATACGGGGAACGCCGTACTTCGTAGCCTGACGCCACACCGTCTCGGACTGAGGCTCCACGCCGCCCTTGGCGCAGAACACCGCGACGGCACCGTCGAGGACTTTGAGCGAACGCTCGACCTCGACCGTGAAGTCGACGTGGCCCGGGGTGTCGATGATGTTGATACGCGTCATCGGGCTGGTGGGCGTTTTCCAGAAGGTGGTGGTAGCCGCAGAGGTTATCGTTATGCCTCTCTCCTGCTCCTGCTCCATCCAGTCCATCGTCGCGGCGCCCTCGTGCACCTCGCCTATCTTGTGCACCTTGCCGGTGTAGAACAGGATACGTTCGGTCGTCGTGGTCTTGCCCGCGTCGATGTGCGCCATTATACCGATGTTGCGCGTATTTTCGAGTGAATATTCTCTCTTTGCCATATTATCTCCTTGCACCGTGCGGGGATATCCCCCGTCGCATTACCAGCGGAAGTGAGCGAACGCCTTGTTCGCTTCCGCCATCCTGTGCATCTCTTCCTTACGCTTGAACGCCGCGCCCGTGGAGTTGTACGCGTCCATGAGCTCCGCGGCAAGACGCTCTTTCATCGTCTTCTCGCCGCGCTTGCGGGAGAAGAGCACGAGCCAGCGTATGCCGAGCGTCTGACGGCGCTCGGGACGGATCTCCATGGGCACCTGGTACGTGGAACCGCCTACCCTGCGCGCCTTGACTTCAAGCTGAGGCATGACGTTTTCGAGAGCTTTGGAGAATACGTCCATGGGCTCCGAACCCGTCTTTTCTTTTATTATGTCGAAAGCATCGTATACTATCTTCTGCGCGATGCCTTTCTTGCCGTCCAGCATCACCTGATTGGTGAGCTTGGTGACGACCTTACTGCCGTAAATAGGATCCGGAAGCACGTCGCGCTTCGGGACTCCGCTTCTTCTGGGCATGATAGATCTCTCCTTTTGAATAGAAATTTTGGTTCAGTCACGCAAAAGACTTATTTGGGTCTCTTCGCACCGTACTTCGAGCGGGCTTGCATGCGTTTCGCGACACCGTTGGTGTCGAGGGCACCGCGGATGATGTGGTACCTTACGCCGGGCAAATCCTTCACTCTGCCGCCACGAACGAGCACGACGCTGTGTTCCTGCAAGTTGTGCCCCACACCGGGGATATAAACCGTTCCTTCCATCTTGTTGACAAGACGGACACGCGCGATCTTACGAAGCGCCGAGTTGGGCTTCTTGGGAGTAGCCGTCTTGACCGACAGGCATACGCCGCGCTTCTGAGGGTTGCGCTCGAGCAGAGGAGAAACGGATTTCTTCGCGCTCGTCTCGCGGCCCTTTCTGATGAGCTGGTTGATAGTGGGCATGTTACTCTACCTCCTTTTTAGCAGTATTGCCGCTTCCGCTCCGAAATTTCTTTCAAAAGCCGAAACAATTATCGCCTGCGCCTAAACCGCAGGCTAAAACATTATACGATAACCAAAAGCGATTGTCAAGCGATTTATCGTTAAACTTGCGCAGCGCCTCACCGCCGAACAAAATCCGAGAAATTTTGTTCGGCTGACGCCGCGCTTCGTTCAGACGAAACCTTTACCTTACGCGGCGTTTGACCGCCAAACAAAATTTCTCGGATTTTGTTTGGCTGACGCCGCGCTTCGTTCAGACGAAAACGCAGCCGTCTTTTTGGTCTATAACCGCGTTCTCGGGGTGCCGCGGGATCACCCAGACGGCACCCGACCGCGGCACTTGCGTGCCGCTCCGAGAGCCGCGGTTCTATCCTCAAAAATACGGCGCATTTTCTGCGGATTCCGTAATTGTTTCTCCGTCGGCTTCCCGCAAAAAGAGGGCGCGCACGTCGGCGACGTCGCGCGAAAGATTTCATTTATTTGCGAGCGTAAGCGAGTCACACAACCGAGTGCCGAAGATGCGTTCGCCGCCGACCGCAGGGAGGTCTTGCCCCGTAGAGGGCTGTGATTATAACTTCGGCGAAACGGCTTGACGGTAGCTGCGCGCGGGTGTATATTATATATAATATTATATATATAATAAGGTCGGACGGAATAAGTCGGACAAAGGCGGTGGCGATATGACGGAAAAAGAAAAAATGCTCGCGGGAGAGCTTTACGACCCGAGCGACGAGGAGCTCGCGAAAGCGCACGCACGCGCTCAGGAGCTGTGCGTCGAATACAACGGATTGAAGCAGAGCGACGAGAGGCGTAAAGCCGTGCTCGCAGAGCTCATGCCCGGGCTGGGCAAAGACTCTTACATCCAGGGACCGATATGGACGGACTACGGCACCAATATCACGACGGGCGAATGCTTTTACGCGAACTTCAACCTCACTATCCTCGACTGCGGCGAGATAAAGATAGGCAACAACGTGATGTTCGGACCCAACGTCTCGCTGTACGCCGCCTATCACCCGCTCGACTATAAACGGCGCAACATGCGCCGCCGCGAGGACGGCACGCTGTACGACCTCGAATACGGCAGCCGTATAACGATATGCGATAACTGCTGGCTGGGCGGCGGCGTGACCGTGCTCCCCGGAGTGACGATAGGCGAAGGCTCCGTCATCGGCGCGGGCTCCGTCGTCACCAAAGACATACCCGCCCACTCCCTCGCCGTCGGCAACCCCTGCCGAGTCATAAAAATGCTTTAACCTTGCGCGGCGCTTAAACGCCGCGCTTCGGTTTTGACGAAAGTCCTATCCTCGAAAATCCGATGAACTTTCTGCGGATTCTGCCGAACAACGCGCATGCGAGCGGGGGCTATTGTTGCCGGCTACACCACGTCTCCGCCGAGAGACGGCTCGGGCGGCAGGCGGAGGCGCAGCTTTACGAGAGCGGCGGCGGGAGCGAGGCGAGGCAGGACGGTGACGCCCAGCGAGGGCAAGAGCAGAGCGCTCTCGTAGCGCACGTCGGGCGAAGAGCAGGCAGCGTAAAGCGATATCCCCCGCTCGCGGCAAGCGCGGCAGAACGCGGCGAACGTCCTGTCTCCCGTCGGCAGAGTGCCGGAATGGAACGCGGGGAAAATGACCGCGCGCACGCCTTCGGGCACGGTCGGATACGCGGAAAGCGAGGACGGGCATACGAGCATGACGTCGGACGGGAGGAGCAGCGGAGAAAGATCCGCCGCAGGCAGACCGTCGGGCAGCTCGCGGCAGGACGCGTTCCGCACGAGTCTGCCGCCCGAAAACACCGCGTACTCGCCGCCGAGCGAATGTCTTTCCCCCGAATACGGCAGGCAGGGCAGCAAGCGGGAAGCGCGGTGTACGTAAGCGGCGGAGCCGCGCACGCCGCATGCGAACACGCCTTTCATGCCCGAAGCCGCGACTGCGGCGCAGGCGGCAAAGCAGAGCGGAGCGTCCGAACCCGCCTCCCGGGGCGGGACGTTTGCGGAAGCGATAGCCACGGGCTTATCGCACAGCCCGAGCGCATACGACAGCGCCGCCGCCGTAAGGGCAAGCGTGTCCGTTCCGTGCGTGACGACGACTCCGTCCGAGCGCGAAAGCGCGGAGCGCACTTCGCCCGCGATGTCCGCGATATCCGCACCCGTCATGTTCTCGCTGAGCTTGTTCATGACCGGGCGCACGACGTATTCCGCTTCGGGCGCGCCCGCGGCGAGAGCCGCCGCGAGCAGGGCGTCCGTACCGGCGGTCGGGCGCAATACTCCGCCTTTATTTTCGCAGGCGATCGTGCCGCCCGCGGTCATCACGGTGATCTTCATAATGCTATTATACCACGCCCCGCCGCCCGTGACAACACATCGGCGGAGATTTTTCGCGCACGGACGTATTTTACTCGCGAAACCGTCCATAATCCCCGTGATGAAAAAGCATTACAGGGAAGTCATTTATCTCCTCGGTGACAGCGAGGAAAAACGCCGCGCCATGCACGGCGACCTTCCGGGCGTCGCGAGAGCGCGCGGAGCGGAGATAACGAGCGTCTGCCGCATGGAAGGAAGGGATTATTACGTCGTCGGCGAGCACCCGTTCGGCGGATTCACCGCCATGCAGTACGTGCGTTACGAACGCTCGCTCATCGACAGACCCGCACCCGGCAAAGCGGAAGTCAAAGCGCTGCTGCGCAAGCTGGGCGCGAGGATAAACGTGAACAAGCGCATGCGCGCTCTGAGTTTCCTCGACCGCCGCCTGGTCGCGCTTGCCGCACGCATCACGCCCGAAACGCGCACGCTCGTCATCGACCTCGACGGCGTCCCCTATTCCCGCGCCCTGCGCTCCTCTCTCCGCCGCGCGGCAAAACGGCTGAGCCGCGACTACGAAGTGTGGATATCCGTCACCGACTGCCGCCTTACGGATAAGCGCGCCTCCGTCGCCGAAATGAAAAAGGGCGACATCATCGCCCTCGGCAGGCGCATAGTCTCCCGCCCGCTCTCCCGACGGCTGCTCCTCGCCCGCCTGCGCCGCTGCTTCGCCCCCGCCGAGGAGCCCATCGAAAAGGGTCGGATAACGGAAGTAAAGAGCGAGCCGGCGCATAAATTCTAACCGAATTTTAATGTTCCCGCCCGCGCTTTATAATGTTCGGTTAATATATCCGCGGTATATTGCATATACTCGATATCGATCTCGGGTAAGGAAGAATAGAACATGAACGTTATATCCGCAATGACCATAAAAAACAATTCCGCATGGCTGAGCGCGGAACTGACGCTGCGCGAAGCGGCGGAACGCCTCGGCGGCGGCTCGCTGCCCGTAGTCGACGGCAGCGGGATGTACGTCGGCATAGCCAACGAGCATATCCTGCTCTGGGCTGTACGCTCGGGCGCGGACCGCGACACCCTGCTCGCCGAGATCGCGGACGACTTTCCCCGCCCCGCCGCCACCGCGGGCATGGACGTCTGCGACGTATCGGACATCGCTGCCGAATACGGCTTCGTGCCCGTCACCGACGACCGCGGGATGTACATCGGCAGCGTCTCCCGCCCGCCGAAAAAATGACCGAAACGCCTCGGACGGCGGCAAAACTTAATAAATATAAAAGATTTCCGCCGGATCGAAAGCCGGCGGAAATCTTTTATGCTTATTTGAAGAAAATTTCCGTTATGTATCGGCATTGCGGCAGCCGCTAATCATCGCCCTCTATACTTATCCTGAATATGTAATAGCGGATAAAATTTATTATGGGGACCGAGATAAAAGCTACCGCGAACACTATCCCGAGCCCCGCGAGCAGAAATGGCGCTACAAGGATAAACAGACAACCGACGGAAGAGAATAAAACGCTTACGGTGTCTACGAATATTTTGCCGATCCTCGAGAGCGCCGCGCCGTTGGCTTTCCGGAATCTCGCTCCGCGCGTTTTCTTTTCCGATCTTATTTCCGATCTTTCCGCTTCTATCTTATCGTGATCTACGGTATCTACTTCGCGCTCTTTTATCTGCGACATGATAAACTCGCCGCAATGCGGGCATATCACGTTACCCGCGTCCGATCTTATCCTCTTGTTACAATGCGGACATCTCACGATACTTCTCCTATAAATCCGAGTATAAAACGCACCGCAACGGATATCAATGCAAAAGAAACAGTCAGTGACGGTACGAGAAATTTGCTTGCGTGAAAAAGTTTTACTTCGGTAAGCGGAATGGCGGAAAGTATTTTTCCGTATCCCGAATAATTCCGCAACAAACACACAAATTTATAAACGCTTATACATACAAAAACTACGGCCGCCAAGCCGCAGGCAAGCAAGAGCAGATAGATGAACCACGCGATCTCTGCCGGCGAAAAGTAAAGAATGTATAACTCAAAAGCACTTAATGCGATAAGAACACACGCTCCCAACAAAAACAGGCAGAACGCTTTTGCGGATCCGATATATTTCTTCCCGTATCCGTCAAATTCGCGGATATCGCTTTGTACGCTATCGGGCAATAATCGATATTCATGATCCGGGCAGCAGCGCATTATGGCAACTTCGCGCCGGCAGTTGTAATTTCCGTCGAACCTGCGTTTGACGGCGGCAAGCAGCGCCCACGATTCCGCCGTCTGCGGGTAATCGCCGCACACTTTGTTCGCGCATACGACCGCCTCTTTGTATAAACCGTTATCCATGAGGGCAAACACCTCTTTGCGACGGCGCTTTATTTCGTCGGATATGCTGCCGCTCAACGCGCATATCTCGGCTATCTTATGATAGGCGGCGACGGTCTCTTTATCCGGGCAGACGGATACGAATTTCTCAAACAATTCGTCGCGTATGTTTCCCTTTACGAAGCTCAATTCGCACTCGTTTCTCACTCCGCGTCTTATAAGCAGGCGCATCCTGATAACGGACGGTATATCGTCGGGAAGACCCTCAAGGAGGCTGCCCGCCTCGCCGAACCTACCGGCTTCCAGCCATACTTTGGCGTCTTTTATACGTTTGTTTATTATCGCCGTTTGCGAATCGAATACCTTTATGCCGTCATCCGCGCGGACAAGGAACATCCTGCGGCTCTCTTCGAGCTTCCGGGCAAAGGTCTGCGCGTCGATGATATCGACATCCGCATTTATCTTCGCGTCCACGATATTCAATATAATGGAATGACAATACGGGCATTCAAACCTGTCGCCGCTAATTCCGTGTCCGAGAGGCGCACCGCAATTCGGACATTTCATATCCACAAAAGCCATATCACGTTCTCCGCTTTTCGATATCATTATTTTATAGGAATTTTTCCTATATGTCAAGTAAAATATAGGATTTACTTCTATAATCAGAATATGTATAACGATCTGTCGAAAATAGTGGGAGAGAATCTGCGGGCTGCTCGCAAAGCCAAAGGCGTGACTCAGAAACAGATAGCGGCAGAATTGCACAAATACCAATCGGACTACAGCGATTACGAAACGGGCAAAGTGCAACTCGATTACGAAAAAATAGTTTACCTTTGCAAGCGCTTCGATATCACTCCCAACGACCTGTTCGGGATCATGTGATATGCTTTATGCCCGCATAAAACGCAAGACCCGCGCGCCGATAACGGCGCGCGGGATCTTTCGCGATGCTTTTCTCTCCTCTCACATCGGGCGGTTGACGTACAGTGTCTTATAGATACACGCCGTGGAAGGCTCGAGCACATAATAGTCGTCGGCAAGCAGAGCGTCCGCGTCTCCGCCGAAGTACGAGCAGTACTCGCGCACGAGGGGCGCGAGCTCGGACTTATCCGTCACGTCGCGCACCGTCACCTGCGGCGGGAGACCGTCCGGGACGAAGCGGCTGCGCACGTATATCCTGCCGCCGTGCATGCCCGTGGAAACGAAGTCGCCCACGCACAGACCGTCCTCGCAGCCGATACCGAGCACGACGATCCGCCCGCCCGCCTGGTATTCGCCGAGGTATGCCCCCGCTCTGCCGCCCACCACGATACAGGGGACGGCGGAGCCGTATTCCTTCATGTGTATGCCCGTGCGCCAGCCGGTGTTGCCGCGGATGAATATCCTGCCGCCGCGCATGGCGTAGCCCGCGGTATCGCCGCAGTCGCCGCGTATGACGATCGTCCCGGAGTTCATCGTATCGCCAGTCGCGTCCTGCGCGTTGCCGCAGACCTCCACGCGGCAGCCGTCCATATACGCGCCGAGAGCATTACCCGGCGTGCCGTTCACCGTGATACGCTTGCCGCCCGCGCCCGCGGCAATATACCGCTGCCCGAGCACGTTATCTATCGTTATATCTTCGTCCGCGCTGCTTTTGACCATGCGGTCGAGCTCGGCGTAGTGCATGCCTTTTGCGTCTATTTTCATCTGTCCTCCTTTCCGAGCACGGAACGCACATAGTCCATGCCCAAAGCCGCCAACTGCGGCTGTTTTGCCAACGAAGCGAGCTCCTCCCTGCCGAGCGGTACTCCGCGACGGACGATATCCGTGAGTATGCCGACGCGGGGATACTCTCCTATCATTATGAATCCGCGCAGTTTGCCGTCCTTTACGAACAGCTTGCGGTACGATCCGTCGTCGGACAACGTGAGAGGTTCGCCGTCAAACGCGCCCGCCGTTATCATGTGCAGACCGAGGAATCCGCCTGCGTTCACGGGCAGGTACGCCCGTTCGGCGCACTCGCCGCCGCTCATGTACGTTCCCGCCGTCTCACCCTGCATGTAGGCATTGGGCTGGATGAAAACGGGACGTATTTCCCCGCGGGTGACGTCGTAAGTCAGCGAGCAGTCGCCCGCCGCGTAAACGTCCTCCACGTTCGTGCTTCCGTCGCTCCCCGTTACGATACCGCGGTAACGCCTGCCGTCGCTTCCCGTGCATTCGCACACACAGCCTATGCTCTCGGCAAGCGACGTATTGGGACGCACGCCGACCGCCGTCACGAGCACATCAAAGTCGATCTCCTCGCCGCCGTGCAAAAGAGCGTAGCCGTCGCAATACTTCTCCACACGATCGGAAAGACGAAACTCGATACCCTTTCTCTCGAGATGCCGCCTGATCATGCCGCTGCTCTCGGCGTCGGTAACGGCGGGCAGCACGCGATCCGCCATATCCACGACGGTGATATGTCCCGCTCTCGCGTATAGACCTTCCGCGGCTTTCAATCCGGTAAGTCCCGCGCCCACGATAAGCACGCGGGTACTTTTATCCACCGCTTTTTCGAGAGCGAGCGCGTCGCTCAGCTTGTTGAATGTGAACTTGCGCTCCACGCCGTCATACCCTTCGGTGGGCGGCACGACGGGCGACGAGCCCGTGGCTATGAGCAGTTTATCGTATATATGCTCCTTCCCGCCGCTCACTACTTTGTGTGCACGGGCGTCTATGCTCTCTGCGGGAGAGGAGAGCAGCAGCTCCGCGCCGTTGGCGGCGTAAAATCCGGACGGGCGGTAATCCATCCTGCAAAGCTCCGTCATGCCTTCGAGGTAATAAGATATAAGCGGTCTGCCGTAGCAGGGACGATCTTCGTCGGCAAGCACGGTTATGCTGCCTTCTTTGTCGCGTTTTCTTATCGCCTCTATCGCGCCGACGGATGCGACTCCGTTCCCTATGATAACGTATCTCATTCGCCCTCCTCGTACACTATCGCGTTGTTCGGACAATGCGCGACGCATTGCGGCGTATAGTTCCTGCCCGCACACAGCTGACATTTTTTGACGGGCTTATTGTCTCCGCCGCTGACTATACACCCGTAAGGGCACATCGCGATACAGGTATGGCAGCCCACGCACTTCGTTTTGTCTATCCTTATCGCCCCCATGCCGTCGCGCGAGAGCGCGCCGCTTATGCAGCCTTTGAGGCAAAGCGGATCGTCGCAATGGCGGCAGTTGACCGCGAATCGCACGGGACCGTATTCCTCGACCTGTATGCCCGCGGGCGGGACGGCTCCGCCGTCGAAAGCGAAGGTGAAACGCTTTTCGCCCGAACCGGAAAACACGCACCAATATTCGCACAGCCGGCAGCCGAGGCACCATTCTTCGTTCACGTATACTCTTTTCAAGAGATACCTCCTTACTCGCCCGCGTGCTTTATGCCGAGGATATCCAGCTCTTTCTGCGTGAGCCCCACGCCGCGCAGCATCAGGCGGTTGCCGCGCAGAGCCTCTATCGAATTTATTCCCATGCCGCCCATCATTTCCTTTATCTCGTGGCTCCACGCGCTCACGAGGTTCACGAGGCGGGCGGCGGCGACATCGGGATTCAGCCGCTTCACGAGTTCGGGATCCTGCGTCGCTATGCCCCAGTTACACCTGCCCGAATGGCAGCTGCGGCAGAGGTGACAGCCCATAGCCAGCAATGCGGGCGTGGCGATATACACGGCGTCCGCGCCGAGAGCTATCGCTTTGACGACGTCCGCGCTCGAGCGCACCGAGCCGCCGACCACGAGTCCGACGGCGCTGCGGATGCCTTCCTCCCGCAGGCGGGTATCCACCGCCGCGAGAGCGAGCTCTATCGGGATGCCGACGTTGTCGCGTATGCGCGTGGGAGCCGCGCCCGTGCCGCCGCGGAAGCCGTCTATCGCGATGATATCCGCGCCGCTGCGCGCTATGCCGCTCGCTATCGCCGCGACGTTATGCACGGCGGCTATCTTGACGATGACGGGCTTTTTATAGTCCGTCGCCTCTTTGAGCCCGATCACGAGCTGGCGGAGATCCTCTATCGAATAGATGTCGTGGTGTGGCGCGGGAGAGATTGCGTCCGTTCCCACGGGGATCATGCGGGTGCGGGAGACTTCCGGACCTATCTTGCTGCCGGGGAGATGCCCGCCTATGCCCGGCTTAGCGCCCTGCCCTATCTTTATCTCTATCGCCGCGCCCGCGTTGAGGTACGCGGGGTGCACGCCGAAACGCCCGCTCGCCACCTGCACTATCGTGTTCGCGCCGTAGCGGTAAAGGTCTTCGCGCAGACCGCCCTCACCGGTGTTGTAGAACGTGCCGAGCGCCTCGGCTGCGCGCGCGAGCGCGATATGCGCGTTGCCGGATATCGAGCCGTAACTCATCGCCGAGAACATTATCGGCACTTTGAGCTCGAGGTCAGGGTACTTCTCCGTCTCTATGCTCCCGTCCTCGCGGTAGCGTATGCTCTCCGGCTTTTTGCCGAGGAAGGTCTTTATCTCCATGGGCTCGCGCAAAGGGTCTATGGACGGGTTGGTCACCTGCGAAGCGTTCACGAGCATTTTATCCCAATAAACGGGATAGCTCTTGGGCGTGCCCATGCTCGAAAGCAGCACTCCGCCCGTATCCGCCTGGCGGTAGATATCCTTAATTATATCCTCGGTATAGTTCGCCGAAGGCTTGAAACAATGATCGGTCTTAACTATTTTAAGCGCTCTCGCCGGGCAGAGCGTCACGCAACGGTGGCAGTTGACGCATTTGGAGCTGTCGGCGTACAGCACGTCTCTCTTTTCGTCGTAAACGTGCACGTTGTTCGCGCACTGTCGCACGCATACTTTGCACTTTATGCAAAGTTCTTTGTCCCGCACCACCTCGTAGTCGGGCATCATGTAGTTTATCATATCTCCACGCCCTCCTTTTTCAGTTCCGCAAAAACGGGCTCGCCGCCCGCGGGGCTCCATACGCGCGTCGGATCGGGACATATCGAACGTATCGCGCACTCCTCGCTGGAAACGTACAGCACGTCTCCCTTTTCCGCCGCCACCATGCTGCGCAGCTTGAGCCTGTCGTTGAGCGCCATCATGCCGCCCGGATAACCGAGTATTATTGAGAACGGTCCCGTGACGAGCAGCGACGCGTACATATTGCGCAGAGTGGTCAGCCTCTCGCGTTCGCCCGCTTCCATGCGCTCTATCTGCTCCCAGAAAGGCGGCGCGATGACCTTTGCGACGTCGGGCAGCGTGAGCCCGCGCTTGCGGTGCAGGTAATCGATGATGTATGTGATGACTTCTGTATCCGTGAGCAGCGTGCATTTATAGCCGTACTGCTCCATAAAACGGCGGTTGGCGTCGTAAGAGGATATCTCGCCGTTATGCACCACGGTATAACCGAGGATATTGAAGGGGTGCGCTCCGCCCCACCAGCCCGGGGTGTTCGTCGGGTAGCGGCCGTGCGCCGTCCAACAATAGCCCTTGTATTCGTCCAGTCGGTAATACTCGCCCACGTCCTCGGGATACCCCACTCCTTTGAACACGCCCATGTTCTTGCCCGAAGAAAACACGTACGCGCCCTTGACGTCGGTATTTATGTGGAACACCAGGCGGCAGACGTATTCCTCTTCGTCCAGCTCGGTGCGCGCCATGACTTCGGGCAGCAATTTCCCGAAGTACCGCCATATGCGCGGCGCGCCCTTTATGCCGTACATCTTGCGCGTGGGGATGCGCTCCGTATTGACTATATCGAAGCGCGCGTTAAGTATCGCCTCCGTCTCCTCCCTCGCGCGGTCGTCGTCGTAAAAAACGTGGAACGCGTAGTCGTCGGGGAAATCAGGGTATATCCCGTACCCCGCGAAGCCTCCGCCCAGACCGTTGGATCGTTCGTGCATGTACGACATCGCTCCCACGGCGTCGGACGCGGGCAGCGCTCTTCCGTCCCGCGAAAAATACCCGCATATCGCGCAGCCGCTCGGTATCCGCACCTCGCCTTCGCGCGGCGTGCGCACGGCAAGTCCTTCAAATTCGTCCATGATTCCCTCCGTTTTCGGCAAAACATAAAACGCCCCGTCATGCTTTCGCATGCGGGACGCCTTTGTCCTGCCTGTATTTTCGTCGTGCGCCGCTCGGATAACGCGACGCTTTGGGCATATAATAATGCAAACGAAAAAGTTTGTCAAGCGTTTTTTTTACATATCGGAAAATATTTCGCGCAGATCGACGCCGCATGCCCGACGCACTCTCGCCTATTCGGATATGACCGCAGATAAAACAAACTTACGCGTCACGCGACGATATATTTGCGTCCGAAACGAAAAACCTGCGGCGCCGAGACGAGAGCGGCGCCGCAGGAAGTTACGCGTAAAACGCTTTTTTTGATTTTCATTAAATACACGTCTGCACTTTCATTAAATATATTATACGCTTTTCCGCCGCGGACGTCAAGACGTGCGTGACGATTTTCGCAAAAAAATACACGCGGTCGTCACTTGCGGCGGGCACGCTTTCACATTTTTTCACGCAGTTATTGCGCGATCCGCGTTAAGCTCGGGCGGCTTTCAGGCGAATATAAGGTCGGTCAGGAAGCCCGAACCGATGAGCACCGCGAGATAGGAGAAGTTTATCAGCGAGAACAATCCGAGGTAGCGGGCGGTGGTGCCGGGGCGACGGCGGCGGTACTCGCCGAGGGTGATGAGGCTGGCAAGGGACGCCACGGGGGTCCCCAGCCCGCCTATATTCACCGCGATGAGCAGATGTCGGTAATCGGCGGTGAAGTTGGAGAGCAGCACCGCGGAAGGCACGTTGCTTATCACCTGGCAGGACGCGGTGCCGACGAGCAGCGGCGACGCCCCCACGAGCGCGCCCAGCCCCGCCCTTATCGCGGGGATACGGGCGAGATTGCCCGAGAACACGAAGAACGCGCAGAACGTCAGCAGCAGACCGTAATCCACATGAGCGAAGCAGCGCGGTTCGAGGACGAGCAGCGCGAGCGTCACGACGACGAGCGCTATCCAGAACGGGAACACGCCGAACACGATCATGACCGAGAGCGCGAACAGCGCGAAATACACTATCATGCGCCACACGGGCGGAGCCGCGACGGGTGGCGTTTCCAATTTCACGGGGTCGGGTCTGACGAACATGCACGTCGCGGCGATGAGCACGAACGCGACGGCGAACGGTATCGCCATGATAGCGAAGAACTCGCCCGCGGGTATGGAGTAGTGCGAATACAGGTAGAGGTTCTGCGGGTTGCCGAAAGGCGTGAGCATGCCGCCGAGGTTGGCGGCGATGTTCTGCATGACGAACACGAACGCGGTGTTCTTCTCCTTCCCGCAGGACGAGAGCACGAACCAGCCGAGCGGCAGGAAGGTCACGAGCGCCATATCGTTCGCCATGATCATAGAGCCGAAGTATGTAACGAACACGAGCGCGAAGGATACGCGGCGCATATTGCCGAACGCCGTGACTATCTTGCCCGCCAGCCACTCGAAGAAACTGCGTATCTTGAGCGCGGACACGACCGCCAGCGTACAGAACAGGCAGGACAACGTGTCGAGATCGAAGTACCCCGCGTAAGCAGCGTCGGGCGGAACGAAAAAGCATGTCGCCGCCGCCGCGACTATCGCGATGACGAGCACGATACGGCTCTTCAATTGTCCGAGCACAAAGCCGAGCGCCCTGCCCGCTTTGCCCGCCTTCTTTTGTCCTTCCGCGTCCGACGGCAGTCCCGCCGTCCCGACGGGCGCCGCGATACGCCTGTGTTTTTCCGCGATGCTTCTCATAACGCGCAACGATCCTTTTTCTTCCCCGCACATATTTATATACCTTTTCGCGCAAAAAAGCAAGTATATTCCGAAAAAATTTCATGCAGACTTCTTTTTGAATTTTATCGAAAAATTTTTTGATTTTTTTGTATCCTATGATATAATACACGAAAGGAGCGGATCATGGCGAAAGAAGTTTCGGTAAAAGGGATCAACGTACGATACAATACTTTCGGTGAGGACGATTACATCTCGCTTACCGACATAGCAAAAGCAAAAAACCCGAATGACGCAAATCAAGTCGTTGCCAATTGGATGCGCAATCGCGTTACGGTAGAATACCTCGGGCTATGGGAAACTTTACATAACCCCGGTTTTAACTCCTTCGGATTCGAAGGGTTTAGAAAAGAAGCCGGGCTCAATGCTTTTACGCTTTCACCGCAGCAATGGGCGGAAAAGACCAACGCCATCGGTATCATCAGTAAAAGCGGACGTTACGGCGGTACTTATGCTCATCGCGATATAGCCTTTAAGTTCGCAAGCTGGATATCCGTCGAGTTTGAATTATACCTGATAAAAGAATTTCAGCGTTTGAAGTCGGAAGAGCAAAAAACACTTGAATGGTCGGCGAAACGCGAACTTGCAAAGGTAAATTACCGTATACATACGGATGCGATCAAAGAGAATATCGTCCCTACGCTCACAGATGAACAATTGAAGTACATTTACGCCGACGAAGCAGATCTGCTCAATGTTGCATTATTCGGTATGACTGCCGCCGAGTGGCGCAAAGCTAATCCCGACCTTAAAGGAAATATCCGCGATCATGCCTCTGTCGAGCAATTGCTTGTCATTGCAAATATGGAAAGTTTCAATGCGATCCTCATCGAACGACAGATCCCGCAGGCTGACAGGCTCGTTCAGCTCAATGATATGGCAAAGTCACAATTACGCGTATTACAGCGGGCAAATACCTCGTACTTATTGGATATCGGGAAAAAACGATAAGGTGATATACTCTCCGTGCGTCGGAAAATGTTGACGCTCCGTACCGACGGCACAGCTTCTGCGCACGAATAAAACAAGATAAATAAAAATGCCGGATAAATACGGGTCGGATCCCGATCGACGGGTGAAAATAAAAGCGCGCGGCGGCTGCGAATATTTCGCAACCGCCGCGCTTAAACGATGGTGGTCGGCGTATACTGCCGATGAAGTTGTCGTTATGCCGTGCGCTCTTTTTTCATGAAGCAGGATACGATATAGAGCAGCACGCCCACGGCGAATATCGCCACCATGGCGAAGTTGAGCCCCGCCAGATCGGCATCGCCGTACATGACGATGTCGGACACATAGTCGGCGATATTGCCCACGCCGTCCGAAAGGCTCACGCCGAGAGCGATCGCCGTCATGACCGCCGCCGCTATGGGCAGAAGGTCGGCGAACGTCCCGTTGTAGAAGAACAGTCCCACGCCGCAGGCTATCGCCACGATGAGCGGTATTATGACGCCCGCGCTCGCGATGCCGCCTTTGCCGATATACGCGAAGTAGACGATGAGCCCGACGAGCGCGACGACGGAAGCTGCGAGAGCCAGCCAGAATCCCAAAGATTTTTTCGTTACTTTATCCGCAAATCCCATTATCATGCCTCCTTACGCTCGCCTTTGATCTTGGATACGACGAGCATCGCTGCCGCTGCCGCGGTGAGCACCGCGCATACGGCTATCGCCCAATAGAGGGCTACCTGCCACCAGGGAGTCACGGGGACGACCTTGTCGCCGGGCGCCATGCCGTTTATGATGCAGGAACGGCTGATAGCGTATTCCCAGCTGATGGCTGCGTCTACCATGCGCTCCACAAGGTAACCGTCGTTCGTCTCCTTGGCTATCTCGAGCGTGGCTTTACCGTGACCGCCGTTACCGTCAAGGCACCACTGCTCGGTACCCGCCGCGAAGCCTTCGGGGCTGTGGTTTTTGTAACCGGTGCCCTCGGACGAAATATCGCGCATGGGCGCCGCGTCGGTGACTATGTTGCCCGTCCATCCCCACTCGTTGCGGAGCACGACGGTATTGAGAGCATAGCTGTGGGACGCCCACTTGACGCCGAGACGGGAGAAGGACTGCATGAGTCCGCCCGCGCCTGCGACCCTGAGCGCGCCTTCGAACGCCCTGAGGTTGCCCTCGCGGAACGCCTGCTCGTTGAAGAACGTCACCACACCCTCGCGGTGCGTTTCCTGATCGTTGCCCGTGAAGTGCTTGGGCGCGGAGTGCGAACCCGTCTTTTCCATCGCGACGACCTCGGGGATAGCCGCGAGGTACGCCATCGTCGGGCACTCGGACATATACTCGAAGCTGCGGCCGCCGAAAGGCGTTCTGTGCAGGTTACCGCCGACGTTGTAGTTCTCCATCTTCTTGCACCAGAGACCCTCTTCGCCCATCAGTCTGCCGCGCTCGGAGTAAAGCGAGGTGTTGAACGTACCCGTAAGGATGGGCTTGCTGCAATATCTCGTGGACTGCACCGTGACTTCCTCTCCGTCCACCGTGACCTTGAAGGGCAGATTGCCCATGATGCTGTCGCAGCCGTCGCCCACGCCGAACGCGGGAGAAAGTTCGCCGACCGCCGGGCAGGTAAAGCTCTCCGCAGTAGCGTTGGCGAGATCCTCGATATCCAGCTGATAGATGAACTTGCGCCAGGTCGCTCTGTCGGTGATGGGAACGTCGCGCATCATCGCGATCGTAAGATCCGCATCCTTGCCGAAGCGGGAAGCCACTTCGTCGTAAGTGGGAGCGTCTTCCGGCTTGACGTAGAAGTTACCGTCGAGGTACTCCATCATATCGTCCGTCGCAGCCACTTCCACCTGCTCGGTGGGATAGGTGCCCGACCAGTCGCTTCTCGAAAGATACTTGTATTCGGTATCCGTCCAATAGTTGAGATCGCAATCGTCGAACTGGTTGGTGACGATGGTGTTGCCCTCTCCGTTGCGATACTTGTTCGTATCGAGAGACTGACCGTAGCTGCGCACTTTGTTCTCGCTGCCGTCGCCGTTCTCCGTCATGCCGTCGGACGTGTCGTAACCCTGCGCGGCAAGGATGTTGTTGAGCGCGTCGTGCGAGTCGTCGCCTATCGCGAAATAGTAGTCACCCGCCGTGAGCACGTAACCCTTGGTGTCGTTGCGGTCGTAGCTCGCGAGCAGGTACTTGTCCACCGTAACGGTAACGGTATCTTTATCCCCGCCTTTAAGCTCTTTGGTCTTGGCAAAGCCCGCGAGCTGGATGGCGGACTTTTCTATGCCGCGCTCCTTCTCGTAGTCGCCGTAAGGCGTCTGCGCGTATACCTGAACGACGCTCTTGCCCGCCACGTCGCCCGTGTTCTCCACCTCTACGGTGAGAGTCACTTCGTCCGCGCCGTTCTCGAAGCCGGTTATCTTCTGCGAGAAGGTCGTGTACGACAGACCGTAGCCGAAGGGATAGGAAACTTCATCCGCGTACTCCCAGCTCGTAGCGCCGGGTTTGGCGCCCTGAGAACCGTCCGCACCCTTGACTCCCATAACGCAATCGGCGTAACGTGTCTCGTAATAGCGGTAACCGATGTAGATGCCTTCCGCCTGGAATGATACGTTTTCGGCGTTCTCCGCCTCGCCTATCTTTTCGTTGAGCGCATCCGCATTGGTGAACAGCGGAGTCTCCGTGCCCGAGTTGACGCATGCCGGCGCGCCTACCGAATTGACCGCGTACGTATCCACGAGATGTCCGGACGGGTTGACCGTGCCGCGGAGTATCTCCGCCACACCGGTAAAGCCCTGATGTCCGGGGAAGCCCATGAACAATACCGCGTCGCAATAAGGCAGTATCTCGTGCACTTCCATCTGGTTGGGGGTGTTGAGCAGAACGATGACTTTGTCGAAATCCTCGCGCACGAGTTCGAGCATGTCGCGCTCGTTCTTATGCAGCGCAAGCGAGCTTATCTTCTCCGTGCTGCCGCCCTCGTCGTCATCGTCGCGCATCGCAAGGTCGGTACCCTCGCCGCCCTGACGGGAGAATACCACTATCGCGGCGTCCTTGTAGTCGCTCGCCCAGCTCGAACGCTGCCCCTCATAGAACGACTTGTTCTCTTCCGAACCCTTTGCGGAGCCCACCGTGCGTTTTGCGGAACCGCCTTCGAGCGCCGTCCACAGCGTTTCGTTGAGCTCGAAGTCCTCTGCCTCCAACGCCTCGCGCAGCGTCACGACGTTGAGCGAATTGTTGTTGACCTTGGTGCCTGCGGAGCTCGACTGATACGCGGGATCCACCGCCGCATGACCGAACACGGATATCCTGGTCTCCGTCTTAAGAGGCAGAGCGGACTCTTTGTTGTAAAGCAGCGCAGCGCCCTCTCTCATCTCATTGACGGTCTGCTCGAGCGTCGCCGCCACGAGCTTTTCCTGATTCTCCGCGGTTATCGCGCCGAACGAGCTTTTGTAGTATTCGGTGTCGATATCCTCGGTCGGTTCATCGGATTTCACTACTTCGGTAAGCTGTACGTCCAACGCGTCGTTGATGACGTCCGCGTAGTCAAGCCCGATGGTCGTTGCGATTATCACGATCGTTAAAAGGACCGCGAATACCGCAACGAGTCCTGCCCAGAGTTTTGTAAGTCTGAACATCACATTTCCTCCTGTTTTATATTTTCCCTGCCGCCTAAGTGACCGCTCGGGATATATAAATAATACCCCCCCCCCTACGCCAAAATGCAAGACATTTATTGCCCGATATCGGACATTTTTTGACCCAAACATGCGTTATCACAAAACTGTCACACATTAACGGTAAAAATGCCCGCCTCCCCCGACGGCAAAAATCGCAGCCGGACGCAATATAAAATATACCTTCGGGACCAAAGTCCCGAAGGTATACACGCAAATGTCGTCAGGCTTACTCGCCGCGATCCGACGTATTTGACTTGGGTTTTTTGATGAAGACCACCGCGCAGACGGCTATGCCTGCCGCAAGAACGACGTCTATCAGCACCCAGAGGAACACGAACAACGGAGAGAACGGAGCTTCCGTAGGAACGAACGTACCTATCTCCACATTGTATCTGTCGTCCACACCGTCGCCGTCCCTGTATTCCGTCGCGGTCATGTACGTATCGACGAGAGTATACAGGATATTTTTAACGGCTCGGCGCGCCGCGTACAGTTTGTCGAGATCGTTGTTCGGTAGGGAGATCGTCGCCGTTCCCACGCCGCCGGGAGCGAGATACAGATCGTTGCCCGCCAGGATACCCGTCGTGGGAACCATGTAATCTTTCGCGAAGTAGTCCGTTATGACGGAGCCTTTGAATCCCCACTCTCCGCGCAGGATATCCGTGCACAAAGCCGCATTTCCGCCTGCCCAGATATTGCCTATGTTGCTGAACGCGGTCATAACGGCGTTGGCTCCTCCGTCCTTGACAGCTATCTCGAAGGGCTTCAGGTAGATCTCGCGCAGCGTCTGTTCGGTGAGCCACGTATTCCAGTTGTACGGGTTCCTGCCCGACTCGCTCGCCGCGAAATGCTTCATGTAGCAGTACAGATTGTTGTTCTTGGCGCCGCGTATCACCTCGGCGGCAAGCACGCCCGAAAGCACGGGATCTTCGCTGTAATATTCGAAGTTCCTCGAATTATACTGCGAACGGTGGAGATTGACTCCGGGAGCGTACCAGCCGTTGACGCCCGTACTGTTGCCTACTGCGCCCTGGGACAGCCCCATGTAATAGCAGAGCTCGTTGCTCCAAGAGCACGCGATCAGCGATTCGGAGGGGAATGCCGTCCAGCTGTCATATCTCGTACCGCCCGACACGCTGTTGTTGAAACCTGCGGGACCGTCGCGATCGAGGATCCTCGGCTTACCTATGCTGACTATGTCCGAAGTCTGGAAGCCGCCGTACTGGATAAGAGTGACGATCTCCGTCTTGCTCATCTGGTCGAGCAGTACGTCCCACGTTTCGCTTTCGTAATCCCACAGATCGCGCAGCAGTTCGTCGTTGTAGACCAGCGGTTTGCGGCTGGAGCCGTCGAGATCGCCCGCTTCGGGAGCGGAGCCGTCCTCCAGCGCGGTGAGCCTGAGCGGACCGCCGCTGCCGTACGAATATCTGCTCGCCTCGGCAGAGATCTCGTCGGGTATGTCGCAGACGAAATCGCTGTTTACGGAAGTCACCGCCGAAGACGCGCGCGCCGTCGGAAAGTCTGCGAATCCGTCCGCACGGCTCATGTAGATGTTATCCGCGTCCGACTTTGCAGACGAAACGGTCCCGTCTATCGGAAGTCCGCCGTACGCGTCGCTTCCGGTGAAACGGTTGACCACTTCCGCGCCCGTAACGGGATCGCTCGCGATCTTTATGTCCGCCGCGGCGTTCATCGAGAAAGTCGCAGCCTCACTTCCCTCTCCGAGAGCGGTCACGACGTTGTGCGAATCGCTCATGAGTTTGAGTTCGTACGAGCCTTCGTCAAGCTCCCATCCCGCGAAACCGTTTTTGTTGGCGTCATATGAATCGTACGACGCCATGTCGTAAGCGGAGAACGTAAGCGTTATGACCTGGCTTTCGCCCGGATCAAGTTCCGCCGTCTTACCCAGCGCGAGCAACGATACATGCGACTTTTCTATCTCACCTTCGTGATACGGAGGAGTAACGTACAGCTGGACCGTCTCCCTTCCGGAATACGTGTTGCCCGTTCTGTCGCCTACGTTCGCCACGCGTACGCTGACGGAATATTCTCCGTCCGCGGTGAGCCCGTTCTCGGACGGCCACGACTCCACGATATACTCGAAGTCGGCATAACCGAGCCCGTAGCCGAACGGATACTGTACCACGGCGTCGTAACCGCTGCCGTATCCGTTCGTCACGCCGTCGAAGTATCCTTCCGCGTCCGCCGTCTCATACCAGCGATAGCCGTAGTATATCCCTTCGGCATACACCACATTTTCGGCTATATAGTAGTTGTTCGCCATAACGGGATTATACGTCTGCCAGTCGTATGCGTACAGATCCGCATTGCGCCCGGACGGAGCCACGTCGCCGTATATGATCCGAGGGATCGCGACGGCGCCGGACTGCCCCGGCATGCCGACGTACAAACAGGCGTCGACGTCGTAATCTTCGAGAAAGCCGCACTCCACGAGGTTACAGACGTTGAGCAGCACGATCACGTTCCCGAACTCGTATTCGTTTATCTTTTCGAATATGATCCGCTCTTCGTCCGTAAGCTCGAGATAGGTGCCGTTCTGATAACCCGTGATGTTATACAGCTCCTGATTGCCGCCTATGCTGTTTTCCGAGCCGTAGCGGCTTATCACCACTATGGCTGTATCCGAGTATTCCTTCGCGGAGGTCATGAGCGCGTCGTCATAGAACGACTCGTCCGGGTTCTGCACGGACGTCAGCGTGTTCTGCGTGTTGTTTGCGTCTGCGTTCGTATCGCTGAAATCCGCGTAACGCCGCGAAAGCTCGGGGTTGTATTCGACGCCTTCCTGAGTGAGAGCCTCCTGCAGCGTATACGCAATATCGTCGTCGAGCGTCGTTCCGCCCGAGCCGCCGCCTACGAGAAGGAATCCGGCGTCCGAGCTGCTCCAGCCGAACAGGTTGACCTTACCCTGCGTTTCCTTGTCGAGAGGAAGGGTGTCGTTCTCGTTGCGCAGCAGCACCATGCTCTGTTCCGCGATGTCGCGGACGAGTTCGTCGCCCTGCGTTATCACCGCCTGCTGCTCGTTGTTATCGTAGCTGCTCGTCGATTTATCGAACCAGCTGTGTATTACCGTCGAGTTGACGGCAAGCACTATATTGGCTGCTATCATGACGCCCGCAAGGACGAATACCGCGGCTGCCAATACGATCTTTTTGACCATTGATCTCATCTTCGATCTCCGTATTTCATGCCGCGGGCGCATTCACGTCCGTAACGGCGGACATCGCCTGCACCTCGAGGTAGTCCATGTTGCCGGCGTTGATACCGACCACTTCGAACGTTATCGTATTGACGCCCTCTTTCAGATCCGCCTCGCCGAGCACCGCGCGATCGAAAGTCTCCCAGCTCTGATACGTATATACTACGGGATCTTTTGTCGTGAATTCAACGTCGTTCACGTATACTTTAAGCCCGCTGGAGAACGACGCGTCGACCAGCGCGCCGGACAGCCCCATGCCGAGCACGAGACGCGCCTTGCACGCTTCCTCGGCGTTCACGCTGAACGTGAAGCGTACGCCCATATTGTTATATGTGTTGCCGATATATGCTCCGCCGCTCGCGCCGCTCGCTTCGGTGACCGTAGGCGTGCCCGCTTCGCCGGCGACAAAGCCCTCGGCGGGGATATCCTCCGCTTCGCACCTTATGACGGAGACCGCGTCATAATCCGTTACCGTCACCTCGCAGGTCGCGATCTTGTTGCCTGCGGTAGCGGTTATCGTGGCGGCGCCCTCTCCCACGGCGGTAACTACGCCGTCTTTGACGATCGCAACGTCTTCGTCCGACGTGCTCCACGCGACGGTGACGTTCGTCGGGTCTACGGTCGCCGTCAGTTTGACGTGCTCGTCCGTTTCGAGAGCCGCGGAAGTCTTATCGAGTGTCAGCGTGTTCACGGTAACGTCGCCGGTCGCGGGAGCGTTGACATCGGTGACTTCCGCCGTAGCCTGCACTTCGAGATAGTCGATGTTGCATACGTAAGCGCTGATGACTTCGAATGTCACCGTATTGACGCCTTCTTTCAGCGCGATATATCCGAGGTCTGCGCGGTCGAAGTCTTCCCAGAGACCGTCGGGATTGTACACGATGGGATCCTCGGTCGAGAAAAGCTGATCGTTCACGTAAACGTTGAGACCGGCGGAGAACCTGGACTGAGGCACGATGCTGGGCAGAGACATGCCGAGGATAAGGCGCGACACGCACGCTTCTTCGGCGTTCACGCTGAACGTGAATCGGAGACCGACATTCATGTACACGTTGCCGAGATATGCTCCGCCGCTCGCGTCGCCGAAATTAGTGATCGTAGGAACGCCCGCGCTGCCCGCGACAAAGCTCTCTTCGGGGATGTCCTCCGCTTCGCAGACTGCCGTGGATACGGAATCGTAAACGGTCACGTCGAATTGCGTCATGTGACCGATCGCGGTCGTGGCGGTCACCGTCACCGTACCTGCGGTATTTCCCGTCACCTCGTTGCCTTCGACCGATATGCCGTTCCCTTCGAAAGCGTAATCGACGGCATAGCTGACGCCTGTCGAGAAAGTCGGGCGGATGGGAGCGGAGTCACCCGTGAACACCGTGACGTCGGGCACGGACAGTTCGCCGAAATACTCCATGGGCTGAACGTATACGTCGAACTGCGTCTCCGCAAAGTCCGTCGTCGCCGTAACGGTCGTGACCGTATTTTCGTTCACGCCTTTGACCTTCCCGCCGGATATCATGATATCATCGCCGTCGAAGGTGTACTCCACCTCATGCGACGCCATATCGGGATTGCCGTAAACGGGGTTGATCGCAAACTCGGTATCGCTCGCGTTTATGTACATATCGCTTATCGCGAATATGCCGTTCTCCTTCTGCTCTTCGGTAGCGCCGGCTATCTGCGATTCGTCGCTCGCGAGCGCTATGTAGTCTATATTGCCCGCTCTGTCAAGCACTACGAGAGATATCTCGTTATATCCCTTATTGACCGTTACGGTGCCGAATTCTATCTCGTTGTAAGTCACCCAACCTTCATCCCAGCTGCCGTCGGCGGGCCATGCTATGACGTCGTTGACGGTCGTCGACCTGCCGTTGACGCGCAGATCGAACATGTCGGCAACGGAAACTCCGCCGACGCCCGTCGCCATATTGACGTATACCGCGACTTCGTCGAGAGCATCGGACCAGAACGACCACGTCAGGCTCGCGCCCGTGGTGCCGTCCAGATTGGAGACCGCCTGACCGCCTTCGACGGTGGTCTCGGTACCGAATTCGGCGCTCCACTCGCATATATCGCGGTCCTCCGCCTGCAATATGAAGCTGTTGAGAACGGATATCTTCACGCTCCCCGACGCGCCCTCGTAAGAGAACGTTACGGTCACGTCGCCGAGCTCTGTCAGCTCGAGCGTATCGCTGTTGCCGGCGGACAGCGTGATATCGCAGTCTGCGGGACGCACTACCTGCGTGCTGCCGTCGCTCATCGTCGCCGAAACGGAGATCGAGGACAGGTCGAGCATGTCGCCGAGATTGTAGCGCATACGCGATGACGTCACTTTCAGGCTCTCGGGAACGGCGGGTTCGGTGACCGTCACCTTACACGTCGCGGTCTTGTCCCCCGCGGTAGCCGTTATGGTCGCGGTGCCTGCCCCCACGGCGGTGACAACGCCATCGCTTACCGTCGCGACGCCCGCAGCCGAAGTGCTCCATTCGACTTCCGTCCCTTCGGGATCGACCGTTGCGGTAAGAGTAACGGTCTCGCCCGTTTCGATCGACACATCCGTCCGATCGAGCGTTATCCCGTTCACTTTGTCGCCGTCGCCGCACGCCGCAAACAAAACGGCGGACAGCGCGAGGACCAGACATACTACGATGACCGTAAGTTCCCGGAAAATGATTTTTCCACGCATATTATTCCTCCTTTTTTCCGTCATCATATTATCGCGCAAGGCGAAAGACGGACTTTTCGGAAAGCATAATACCGATACGGAAAAATTGCAATGGCTCTTGCATAATCGGTAGTTCGGAACGACATAATCAAACGGCGCGACAAAATACGGGCTCTTCGGACCGCAGTCCGCAGAGCCCGTTACGGCAACCGCATAAGATCCGTCATACGACGGCGGTGAGCGCTTCGTGGCAGGATATTATCAGCAGTCCGAACGAAACGAACGCCGCTATGAGCGCGGGCGGGATAACTATCGCTCCCGCGCGCACGCCCGCGATCTCTTCTTCCGGAGTTTCGGCGTCGGCGCCCGTTTCCATATCGGGCTGCCCCGACCGCGTTACGGGCAGCATGATATTCAGCCTGAATATCCCGTCGTCTGCGGCGACGGACACGCTGCCGCCGTATTTGTCGGTGATGGCCTCTATGCTACGCATACCGTAGCCGTGATATTTCGGATCGCCTTTCGACGTCACGGGCAGACCGTCTTTCATGACAAGGTCTCCCGAATAATAGTTGTACGCATTGACGGATACCATATCGTGCTCTCTGCGCACCACGAGCCCGATGATCCTGTTTGCTTCGTCCAGCCGTCCGACCGCGTCTACGGCGTTCTCGAGCATATTGCCGAACAGCGAATAGATATCCACTTCGCGCATGAAAGAAAGCGCGGCTCCGTCCGCCATGCAAGTGAACTTTATGCCGTTCATCTTGCAGAACATGTTCTTCTCGCCTATTATGGAGTCGAGCGCCGTATTGCCCGTTTTTACCGAAGTATCGTATATGGATACCGCCTCTTCCAGATCTTTTATCGCGTCCTCTCCGAGCGCCATATCCCGCCCGTATCTGCGCAACTAAAATTTTATGTCGTGACACTTGCGGTTTATCAGATCCATGCTCTCTTTGGATACGTAGTACTGCTTGCGCTCCATCCGCCGCAGACTGCGCACGGCATACAGTTCCTTTTCGAGATTTTTACGCGACAAAAGCCCGAACTGCACGATGAGCGCGAGCGGGCAGCAGACGATGTTATACAAAAAGACTACCGTGCGGTATACCGCGTTGGGGTTTTCGTACCACTCGTACACGGTAACGGCGTTGAATACTATATCGACAAGTATTATCATCGCCGCAAGGAACAGCATCCAGCCGCCCCTGAGCGACATTTCCTCCGCCTTGCGCACACGCGTTCCGAAAAGGACGAACATCAGCCAATATACCGTCGCATATATGCCGAAGTACATTATAACGGTGTACGCGTCCGGCACCACGGGAGCCGAATCGCTGTATATGTTGTCCGAATAGGAAGTGACTATGCCGGAGACCGAACTTATGTAATTGAACAGTTCGTACGCCAGATGCTGTATGGTATACGCCGCTATGCAGCAGAAAAATACATTGTACCAACTTTCCGCAAAACAGAATTTCGCACACAGCAGCGTAACGACAAAGAACGCGACGAACAAAAAGGACGTATACGCCGCATTATATGCGACGACGGGAACGAATACCGCCGAAGCAAGACAGACGAACACCGACAGGGCGGCACGCAACGCGAACATCCGCCGCCGCTTGAGCCTGAACACGAAAAGGCATTCGGATACCAGAAGCTCCGCCATGAACACGATCTTATAAATGTCGAAAGAAGTGACCGGCATTTATCTACCCCCCCCCCGAGTCCGAAATAGCCGCTCACCGCCCTCATGAAATCCTTGCGTCGCGCACGGCTTATCTGCAGCTCTTCTCCGTCCACATCCACGGTATAGCCGCTGACTCCCATCACATACCTCAGATTGACCAGATAGCAGCTGTTGCAGCGCACGAAAGTATTCTGATCGAGCCTCTGCTGCAAGTTTTTGAGCGAACCGCCCGTCTCCAGCGTGCGCCCGTCCGCAAGATGGAACACGATCTTATGACCTACCGCTTCCGCATACCGTATCTCGCGTACGTTTATGCGACGCATGCCCGACTGAGGCGTCGTGAACGAAAGGCTCTCTCCCCGCCTGCCGGCGAGCAGATCGCTCACTCTTTTCATTTTAAGGACAAAACTCGGATAGTCCACGGGCTTGACAATAAAATCCGCCGCGTCCACCTCGTAACCCGTCATGGCGAACTGCGCCATGTATGTGACGAATACTATGACCGTCTCGGAGTTTGTCTTTCGCAGCTCACCCGCGGCTTCCATCCCGTTCCTGCCCGGCAGTTCTATGTCCAGGAACACAAGATCGAACGACGCCGATTCCTGCCAGAGAAAGCGTTCCGCGTCGCCGAACACCGTAACGATCACTTCGGTCTGCCGCTCACGGAAATACCTTCCTATGAACGAGACCAGTTCGTCCGCCTCGCGCTTATCATCCTCGACCACCGCTATACGATACACGGCAGCCCTTTTCCCGAATGTCGTATCCGATCGGTTTTTATCGTTCCCTCTCATTTTTTTATAATAACTCATCTTCGGGAAAATATCAAGCGATATCACGCAAATTTATCCGCGACGAAAACGCACCCGCAGCTTGGCGTGCGCAAGGCATCGGGCGCGAAGGAGCTCAAATTAAATTTTCCGCGCGACGTCGCCGACATGCGCGCTCTCTTTTCGCGGGATAGTGGCGGAGCAACAATTACAGAATCGGCAGCAAAGCCAAAGCGCACGCGAAGCGAGCGGTAGCGGTGCGCAAAGGCGCGACGCCGAGCTTTGCGCCGACAGCGAAGCGCGGCGCTTAAACGCCGCGCAAGGACGTTACCCTCCCCCCATGATGATGTCGGTCTGTTGCAACCAATCCATGTATGCGGACTTGACGTCGCGCGTTTTTCCGCGGCTGATGGGGACGAACGAGCCGTCGGACATCACTATGCGTTCGGTGGATATCTCGGAGATATGGCGGAGATTGACGATAAAGCTCTTCTGCACGCGCAGAAAACCGAAGCCCGAGAGCTGCTGCTCTATCTGCACCAGCGAGCCTATCACCTCGTCGGGATCCTTTTTATCCGTAAGGTGGAGCAGCTGTTTGTTGCGGCAGCTTTCGACGTAAATTATCTTATCCGTATCGTAGAGAGCCATGCCGTTTTTCTTTTTGAGCAGCACGCCCCTGCCCGCGCCGGGCTCGCGGCGGTCTCTCATGCCCGTTATCCACCGCCCGAGAGCGGCTGCGATGTCCTCCATGAAACGCGTTTTGCGCACGAAGGCGAACGGGCGCACGGAAAAGGTATCGAACACCTTTTCGATATGGTTGGAAATGAATATTATCTGGACGGCGCTGTTCCCCTCGCGCAGTTTGCGGGCGAACACCAGACCGCCCTCCGGCTGCATGCCTATATCCAAAAGCAGCAGGTCGAACGCGCGCGAGCTCATGCGCTCTTCCAGCTCTGCGGTGCTGCCGAAAACTTCCACGTCGGCTTCGAACCCCTCCTGCGAGAGCAGGCTGGTCACCGCCGTCTTCACCACGTCCCTTGCCATTTTTTCGTCATCGCATACGGCTATCGCCGGCACCTTCATCTTCCTCTTTCTCCTTATCGTTATCGCATTTCATGGATACCTTTGCGGTAAATCTCCCCTCTTTCACTTCGTAATCGAAACACCCGCCGTTGCGCTCGGCTATCTTATTTATTATGGACAACCCGCACCCGTGGCGCGCTTTATTCGCCTTCGACGTAGGCAGCGGGATGTTCTTTCCCTCTTTCGTGCCCGCGGGCACGGGATTCTCCTCGCGTATCAGGAGATATCCGCGGTCGCAGCTCACGGTTATGCGCAGATATTTTTCCCCGCCGTCCATGCGCTCGCATGCCTCTATGGCGTTGCTCGTGAGATTGTTCATGACGGAGGCGAGCGCAGTGTCGGATATACCGAGCTCCGCGGGCACCGCGGCTTTGACGTCCGCGGCTATGCCCCGCTCTTCCGCCTGCTCGACGGCGAGATTGAGCGCGATGTTCACTATCCTGTTTTCCGTATACACGGTCTTGCCCATGCTGCCCACGAACACGCGCAGCCTGTCGAAATACTTTTCAGCCTCCTCGTACTGCCCGTTTTTGAGCATGATGTTCACATAGGAGTATTGATTGTATATCTCGTGGCGCACGGCGCGCACCTGGTTGTAACCTATCTCGTACATGGACATCATTTTCAGCTCGTTTTTCATGCGCTGCTCTTCGAGGAGCAGCTTTTCCTTTTTGTCCGACTCGTCGCTGAGCTTGTAGAACATCAGGTACACGAGCAGCTCGGTGACCGTCAGCCCGATCGAATTGAAGAAATTCGCGCTGAACGGAGAGCGGAACGCGTCGTCTATGCCCAGGACTATGCTCACGAGATTGAGCGCGTAACCTATCACGCACACGCCCTCGACGAGCGCGAAGAAGTATACCGAGAAACGAAACCTGCCGAGCGAGAACCATTGCAGGAAGAATATCGTGCCCGCGTAAAGCACGGCTTTGAACAGCAGCGAGAATACAGGCACCCTGCCTTCGGCGCCCGTCCCCTCCGCCATGGCTATGGGCAGGGTGATCGCCGAACTGTATATGACTATCGTGACGAACACGCTCGTGCGCACTATGCGCTCCCACAACGACAGGCGCCTGTCCGCGACGACGTATATGACGGCGTATGCGAGAGGCACGAACGCGAAACCCGAGTTGCTCTCCGGGAACGCCCAATAAAAAAGCGCGGAGAGCAGCGCCCACGCCGCCCATTGCCAGGCAAAACGCAATATCTCTTTGAGCACGCTCCTCTTTTTCGCCGAAAAATCGAAACAAAGAAAATACATACCGAAGACGGACAAAAGCGTCGTCAGTATCACGCTCCAATCGGGATCTATATATTTCTCCGCAAAATACGCTAACATTTACCACCGCCGTATATATCTATGATAAACCAAATATGAAAAAATTGCAATACGTCGGGTACGAAACGTATATTTTTCCGTACCAAATACATAAAGCGGCGGAGAGCGCATGCCCTCCGCCGCTTTGCCGTCCGCCGATCAATCGGCAAGCAGAAGCGCGTTTTCTATATCCGCCTTGCTTATCGGAGCCTCTCCCGCCGGATCGCCGAAAGGAGGAGCTTTCGCGATGTCGTAAGTGACGTAATACGTTTCCGTCGCTTCGTCGTACCGTACCGCGCCCGAGCCTACGAGCGCCTTCTGGGAGTCCGTCGCGTCGATGACGAGACCGTCTTCCTTGGTGTACTTGTAGTCCCAGTTGCCCTGTATCTTGAGCATCTTGATCTCGAGCTTGCCGTAGCCTTCCTTGGTGCCGCTGCCGATGGTGCTCATGAGCAGGCTCACGGCTCCGAAGCCGCCGCCACCGCCGCCGCCCGACGTATCGCCCTGCACGCTGTACTGCGTATCCAGCACGACGCCGTTCTGCCCGAGCGCCTTCATCAGCGTGCCGCGATGTATCGCGAACGACGTTTCGGCTATGCCCGCCTCGTCGTTGGAGTACGTGAACCCGTACGACAGACGGTAGTTCGTGACGTCCACGACCTCGTCGTTGAAGGACAGCGTCAGCGCCGAGTTCTCCTCGCGCACTCTGAAGTTGCCCTCGATCAGCCGGTCTTCCTTGCCGTGCTCCGTGAGCCAGGCGCGGCCGAGGGAATTCATGTACAGATCGTATTTGCCGTCCTCGCTCGTCATCATCGCGGGAGCGCTCTCTTCCCCGCCGTCGCCGCAAGCCGCGGCGAAAGCGAGACAGGAGAACGCCAGCAGCACCGCGAGCACGGCGGCGACTATCGCCTTATATCTCTTTTTCATATCTTCCTCCTCCCGTTATCACGCTTTTTCCTTCTTGGGGAAGAAAGCGGGCTTTATCATGAATATGACGCAGCATACGATACCTGCGGCGAGTATCACGTTGAACAGCACCACGAATATTATCCAGGTGGGCGTGAAGTCGCGGATCGCGGTGCTCGCAGCCGAATTACAGTATCTGTATATGAGCCTCTTAGCGCTCTCCTGCATCATGTGCCTGCCGTAGATCGTTCCGCTGACGCGGTCGGATACCATGGCGTCCGCATACGACGTCATGCCCGAGTCGACGCTCGCGTCGAGCACGAGGTCGAGACCCGCGAGCAGTCCGAGATCCTGGTTCCATGCCGTCGTGCTTATGCCGTCGGACACGAACGCGCCCATGAATCCCCATTCTTCGCGGGGAAGGGTGGTGAGCAGAGGATAGGAGCAGATGTTGAGCGAGGTGCCCATCTTGGAGAAGGATACCATCATGCCCATCGCGCCGCCTTCCTTGACCGCGATCTCGAAGTGGCGGACGTAGATCTCGCGCAGAGCCTGCTCATGGAGCCAGGTCATCGCAGAGGCGTTGCCCGCACAGCCGTAGATGGCGTAGTGCTTGTTGTAAACGTAGCAGCCGACGCCCTGCACTCCCCTGTCGTAAGCGGCGGTTATCTTGCCGGTGAGCAGAGGATCTTCGGACATGTACTCGCCGTTCCTGCCGTTGAAGGGCGAACGCATGAGGTTGCATGCGGGACCGTATATACCTACCGCGCCCGCGAGCAGGAAGTCGTAACCGACGTACTTTGCCATATCCTCGATGAGCGCGTCGTTATACGAACCCGCCCAGATCTGAGGCGAAGGCACCTTTACGCCGTACTGCGAGATGCTCGTCGCGTTGAGTCCCACGCCGCTGTCCGCGTCCACCGTGAGCTTCATGCCTATCGAGGCGACGGAAGCCACGCGGTAAGCGCCGTCGGTGTACAGCGTGCGCATGTCGTCTATCGAAAGCTGAGCGAGAAGGTCGTCCCACAGCGGATCGTCGTAATCCGTCATGCCCGCGAACTGATCGACGGTAAAGCCGTTGTCCGCATTGGTGACGATGTCCTCCGTCCAGCCGTGAGCGGCGCAGTTCTCGGCATCCTTATCCTCGCCGTCCACGTAAGAGCCGTGCACGTCGTTGAGGATGGCTTTGACGACCGCGTCGGAAGCGTTCACCGTCTTTTCGCTGTCGCGGACGGTGGGCATGGTGCCTTCCCAGTCGGCGCGCGACACATACGTTATGCTGCCGTCGCCCGCGCTGAGGGTATCGAACTGATTGACCGCCTCTACCTTATCCGTCGAGCGCTTACCGTCCGCGTTGTCGCGGTAGACGATCTTCTCGGCGACGTCGAACGTCTTGGTCAGGTCGTTCTTGACGGTGTGCGCGTCCGAGCGGAGCGAGAGCGTGTACGTGCCCGCGTCGAGCACATAGCACTTTTCCGTCTCGTAGTCGTAGGACGCCATGTCGTCGTAATTCATCGTGATGGTGACGGACTTGGTCGCGCCCGGCTCGATGAGCTCTGTCTTGGCATAGCCGCCGAGCACTACGGCGGACTTCTCTATACCGCCGGCGGTGTACGGCGCGGTGTAGTACATCTGCACCACATCCTTGCCCGCTTTATCCCCGTCGTTCTTGACGTCCACGGTAACGGATACCGTGCCGCCCTTCTCGCCTATCTCCCAGCGCGCGTTGCTCCAGGTGAAATCGGTGTACGACAGACCGTAGCCGAACGGGTACTGCACCGCTTCGCGGTATGCGGCTTCCTCTTCGGCGGTGTACACATTGTCGTTGCCTATATAACGGGTCTCGTAGTAACGGTAACCGACGTAGATGCCTTCGTAGTAGTGGTAATACTTGTCGTAATGCTCGTCGAGAGCCTCCACGTTATCCGCAGTCCATTTTGAAAGATCGCCCCACTCGCTCGCGTTCGCATACACGTTGGTGCCGTAAGTGTAGAAAGCGGGGTTGTCCGTCACATCGTAGGAGTACGTCGCGGAGAGCCTGCCGCTCGGGTTTGTCTCGCCCGTGAGCAGCTTGCCCACGCCGTAAGCGCCGTATGTGCCCGTCGTGCCGATAAAGAGCACCGCGTCGGGCTTCACCGCCTCTTCCTCGAACGCGCCCAGCTCCATGGGGGTCGCGAGGTTGAGCAGCACTATGACTTTATCGAAGTGCTCGTTGAGCGCGGTGAGCATCTCGCGTTCGGTATCGGTGAATTCGAGGTAATGCCCGTCCTCCGCCTTCTTGCCGTCCGCCTGAGCTCCCCAGCCGCTGCTCTTCATCTCGTCGCCGTCGAATTCGGCGTTCGCGGTTATCGGGTCGTTCTTCTCTGCCGCCGTCCTGCCCATGACGTATATCGCGGTCTGCGACACGTCCTCGGCGGCGGTCAGCTCGTCTTCGAGATCGGCAAGCTCGTACTCGGCGATCTCGTAGCTCTCCACCATGGAGAAGATGTTCTGGTAACGGTCGTCCTCGCTGAGATCCACCTGCGCATTATAAAGCGACTCATTGACTTTGAGCCCCGCCTTTTCGAGGCCCTCTTTGAGCGTCACGGACGAGATGTTCGTGCTGCCCACGGACACCGAACCGCCCGAAGCGACGAGCGCGTTCACGCCGTAGTAGCCGACGAGGTTGACCGTCGTGTTCTTTTCGAGCGGGAGCGCGCCGTTGTTTTCGAGCAGGACGGCGCCTTCGCCCATGACCTCGGTGCCCACGCGCTCCATGTCCTCGGTGAGCGTTTCTCTCGTCACGCCCTCGGGCAAAGCCGAGTTGCCCGTTTCCGAGAAGCTGGACCACCAAAGCGTGATGGACGAATTCGCCATGACGCTCGCCACCGTAAGGGCGATGATGAGCACCGCAAGCACCGCAGAAACAACGATGCCTATGATGCCCGTAGACTTACTTGTTTTTGCCATCATTTATACCTCCGTTTATATTGCTTTATCACACGGCGTCGCCGCCGTTATGACCTTGATCCGAGGGCTCCTCTTCCGCGTCGGGGACGCATTTGCAGAACACCGCAGTCGCGACGTAAGGGAAGACCGCGCCGAGAGAGCTCATCACGAACGCGAAGTCCACATCCTGCGCGCGCACGGTGGCGGGTCCGACGAAAGCGATATCCACGAACGCGAGGAACAGCGCTGCCGCCGCCGCGATAACGCTCACGACGAACGCACGTTTGCCGCTGTGTCTGAATACATAACCGAACAGCGCGAGCACGCCTACGATGAGTGCGAACACTATGCAGAGCACGTCTTCGATGAGGTTCATGTTCTGCTGGTAGTCGGCGTCGCCGAGGAAGGTGAGCACGGTTATGACGATCGCGCACAGCTCGGCGAGCAGGCAGAACAGGAACACGTGGGACAGCGTTTTGGCTTTGTCCCCGCCCGTGAGCACGCACAGCGCCATGCGCACAAGTCCGTAAACGAACGAGCCGCCCGTCACGAATATGAGCAACCACCGTATAACGAAGTCCGCGCCTATCGTAAGGCGCATGAACCTCGGCGATACGATCATGGCTATGGCTGCCGTCAGTACGACGACGGCGCTCACGGCGATCGCGATGAGCGCGACCGTGCCCTTTTTGTCGGGCTTAACGAATCTGATCATACTTTTCCCTCCGTTTACGGCGGCGCCCCTTCGTAAAACGCTTTTGCCGGGGCGGACGCCGAGACTGTTTTATTTGCATAAAGTATAAGTCCCGCATCGAAAAACTTCAATACGGGACTGCCGAAAAGTATGCTTTTATAAAGATAACGCCGAAGCGCGTTTTACGTTAAGCCGCTTTTTCGGGACGAAATGCCGTCGCTTTTACGGCAGCGGAAGGACGATATCCGTTTCGAACATGCCGTCCGACCAGGTCATGCGCAGCTCGCCGCCGTACTTGCGCACGAGGTAACGCACGCTTCGCACGCCGAAACCGTGGTAGCGCCTGTCCGCCTTGGTGGTGACGGGCAAGCCGTCCGAGAACTCGGGCTGAACGGAACAGTAATTGTGCATGTGCACGACGAGCATGCTGCGCTCGCGGCGCACGTTGAGGCTTATCATACGGCGGTCGCGCTCCTCGCGCATCTCCGCCTCCACGGCGTTGTCGATGAGGTTGCCGAACAGCGAGGACACGTCGGCGGAACGCAGCCCGGAGAGAGCCGCGCCGTCCACGATATAGGTGAAGGATATGCCGTTCGCGCGGCACATCGGCCAGACGTTCATGATGAGCAGGTCGAATACCTCGCTGCCCGTTTTTACGAGAGAGTCGTATATCGCGAAGGAGTCGTAAATGCTTTTTATCACTTCCCTGTTCTCTTCGCGGCTGCCGCTCTCCAGGCGGCGCAGGCTGTATTTGAGGTCGTGGCACTTGATGTTTATCATGTCTATCGTGCTGCGGCTGAGCTCGTTCTTCTTCGCCTCCTGCGCGAGCAGCTGTTCGAGCGCGAGATTGTCTTCTTTGAGCCTGTTCTCCCTGCCCCAGCCCAGCTGCAGCCACAGACACAGCGAACAGCCGAACAACGCGTAAGCCGAGCAGATGATACTCGTCGTGAACGAGTTGACGGGCTCTCCCATGCCGTACATCTTCATGATATTAAGCACCATGCAGATGATGAGGTTTATCGCGGAGACCGCCATGACGCGGTTGTCCGACGTCGGCATGTCGGGTCGCTCGGAGCGGCGCACGAAGAGCAGGAACATCGCCACGATGACCGCGAACTTGAGCCCGAGGCTTATCGCGACCATGCGCACGGCGGTCGGCATCGTCACCCCCGCCTGCGAGAACACGAACATCAGCACGGTGGCGAACACGTTGGATATGTGCTCGACGGAGTACCCCGCTATGCAGCAGAACACCGCCTCGCGCACGCTCACCCGCCAGCAGAACAACACCGCGGGCACGGAAAGGAAGAATATCACGGCGAAATACGCGATCTGGAACAGGTTCCGCACGAGATCGGACGTGATCGCACCGTTGACGAACACCGCGAACCACCCCAGCCCGTAGCACGCCGCGGGATACGCGAGAAAATAGACGAGCAGCCGCGGCATGAAATGCTCGCGGCGGGGCATACGGTATAAAAACATGTATTCGCCGGCTATCAGCGTTACCACATAGAGCAGCGAGGAAAGGGGGATCGTGTTCATGCCCTGCCTCCCTTGCCCAGCCAGCCGAGCAGATCGTTCATGAAATCCTTGCGGCGGGGGCGCGCGAGCGGAAGTTCCGTCCCGCCCACGAACACCGAAGTCTGCGTCGTCCTGTCCACATAGCGCAGGTTGACGAGACAGCCGTTTATGCACCTCGAGAAGTTACCCCCCCCCCGCAACTCGTCCTCCGCGACGTGCAGCGAACCGCGCGCACGGTAGTCCCCGCGCACGGTATGGTATATCAGATAATTGGACTGCTTTTCTATGTAATAGATATCCGTCTCGGCGACGCGCACGGTCTCGCCCGGCGACACCGTTATCACGAGCTGCTTCACTTCCCTCGCCGGCGTGCGCATGAACGCGCGTTTCAGGCAGTCCGCTATGCGGTAATAGGATACCGGCTTTATCACGTAATCGAGAGCGGACACCTCGTAGCCGCGCAGCGCGTACTGCACCATGTTGGTGACGAACACTATCTGCACGTAAGGATCGGTGTCACGCAGCTTGCGCGCGACGTCTATGCCGCTTAAGATGGGCATCTCCACATCGAGGAACACGACGTCCGCGTCCGACTTGTAATTGCTCAGGAAGTCTATCCCCTCGCGGTACACCTTGACGGAGATGTTCTCCTTCCGCTCCTCGGCAAAACGCCGTATGAACTTTTCGAGCTGCTCCGCGTCGCCCGCGGAGTCCTCCACCACACACACCTGTTTCATATTATCCATCATTCTCCTTTTGTAATTATACACCTTTTTTATCGGGCGGTCAATACCCCTTATCCCATAACGGGCAAAAACGCCGCAAAGACCTTACCCTTCCGACGGGTAAGATCTTTGCCGGCTCCGTTTATGCCGCCGCCGGATCGGCGATCTTTTTCGATTTTTCCTCTTTGAGTATCCTTACGAACAGCAGTGTGTTCAGCGCGCAGAGAGCGGCGCAGAACGCCATCTCTATCACGAACTTGATGCCGCCGTAAGCCATGAAATCGAACGTGCGGAAGCCGTAAGGCTGCACCTTGCCCGCCATCGTGAACACGATAATCGCGAACCATATAAAGGTGACCATCTCTATGCCCGCGCACACGATCGCGAGATACTTGGCTATCTTGCGCGTGATCGGTTTTTTGAGGATCTTATCGACGACGTATCCCGCTATCATAAGAAGCGGCGTCACGAACAGCAGCACGGTGAGTATCATCGTGATGACGCCCAGCCCGTCCGCTGCCGCCGAGGCTTCCGTCGTGTCGAGCACGACGCGCCACTGAGCCGAGAACAGCTGCGCGGGGATGAACCCCGAACCGAGATGGGAGAGCGTGTAATCCAGCCCGAAGAAGAACGTCGCTTTGGAGTCGCCCGCGCTCGAGCCGGCTACCGCCACGCCCGAATACTGCATGAAGTGCATGGCCCCCGCGCCGAGAGCGTCCCATATGATGAGCGGGAAGAACAGCGCAAAGAGCAGCATCACGCCCGCGACTACGGGTATAGCTATTTCGAGTTTACTGCCGACCCTGTCGGCACCTTTCTTTTTGTCCATATCTCTTGCTCCGTTAAGCGCGGCTCCGCCGCCCGCCCGAGGGCGGGCGGCTTCGCCTGTCGTTTTTTATCACTCCGCTACCCAGATAGCGGACGCTTCCACGCTGTGCTCGAACATCGGGAACTCATACCCTACGGGATAGTTCGTCGTATAGTCGTACAGCCAGTAATCCTGGATCTTCCAGCCGTCCAGCTTGTAGCCTTCGCGCTCGAGGGTGCCCGCGCCCGGAAGAGTGACGGTCTCGCCCTTCTTCACGGTTATCGCCGCGGGGACTTCGCCCGTCGTATCGGTCGCGCCGGCGGTGAACGTCACGGTGAACGTAGGCTCGGTGCCCGCGTTTATCGAAGTGCCGAACTCCTTGTTGTACGACGTGATGAAGTCGTACTTGGAGAGGTAGTTCGTGTGGTACTTCATGCCGCCGCGGTCGCCCGGATGGGAGAGCGTGAAGGAGAAGCACTTGCCGTCCTCGGCGTCGGTGATCTCCACCGCCTCGTTCTTGGTGACGCCGTCCTGCACGACGAGCTTCATCGAGAACTCGCCCGAGCTCGACAGCTCCCAGGTACCCTCCCAGTGGGAGAAGCAGGAGCCGCCCTCGGCATCCGCCACCCACGTATTATCCGCATAGAAATACGTGTGCGCGGGCGAAGGACCTATGAATCTGCCCTGGCTCATCAGGAAGGTGCCCGGGTTGGACGCGAAGGAGTTCGTGATGAACGTGCCTTCGAACACCGCGGTGAGCGTCAGGTCGCCGCCGCCCATCGTGATGTCCGCGCCCGGCTCGTACACTCTGCCGCTGGAATCCGCCCAGCCGACGAAGGTCGAATGTTCTTTTTCCAGACCCGTTCCCTCGGGTGCCTTGAATACGTCGTACTGCGCGTACGTCGCGGACGCGGGAGCGGTGCCCGTCGCGCCCTCGGGAAGGACGTAGGTGACGGTGAAACCGCCGCATGCGCTGAGCACTGCCGCCGCCGTGAGCACGAGAAGCGCCGTGAGCAGCAATGCGATCATTCTTTTTACAGCTTTCATATCTTATTTACCCCCTTGTTTATTCGCGGGCGTCGCGCTTTTTGAATACCGTCAGCGACAGTACAGTCATCGTTACGCCTGCCGCGGTGAGCACCGCGAAGATGACTATGAGCGCGATGAGTCCCGCCTGCCACCAAGGCATGATCTCGACGATACGGTCGGTCGTGTCGAGACCGTTCATCGAAGCGTTCCTCGAAGAACCGTACAGCATGCGGTGAGCCGCCTCGACGAGCGCGGTGACGATAACGGGATCGTTACGGTACTTGTCGCCGGTCAGCAGACCGTAGCAGTACTGGTCGGCAGCCGTCGTCAGCCACATCGTGGTATGAGCGAGCAGGCCGTCGATGACATCCTGGTAGTCGCCTTCGTAAAGGTCGGTGACGATGTTGCCCATGAAGCCCCATTCGTCGCGGAGCATGTCGAGCTGAGCGCCCTTATGCTCGCCTACCCATCTCATACCGATGCGGTTGAAGGAGTTCATGAGACCCATGCTGCCGCCGTAGGTGATGATGTACTCGAACGCGGGCAGATACGTCTCGCGGATGGTCTGCTCGTTCGCCCAGGTGGCGATACCGTGACGGCTGTCTTCCTGGTCGTTGAGGAAGAAGTGCTTGGCGAAGCAGACGCTTCCCTTCTCTTCCATGCCGGAGACCGCAAGTCCGCAGGCGATACCCGTGATGTAAGCGTCTTCGGAGAAGTACTCGCCGTTACGTCCGGAGTAAGGAGAGCGGTGGATGTTGGGGCTGAAGCCGTAGAGGCCTACCGCCTTGACGTTATCGGTGGAAGCGTGCAGGTTGTTCTCGCCCGTCATCGTACCGATAGCCTTCATGATCTCTTTATTGAACGTAGCCGCGCGCAGGTCGCCCGAGGTGAACGCTATGCCCATGAGATCGGGGTTGGCGGTGAACGGGTTGGTGCGGCCCATGGACGTATCCTGGTCGGTCTGTCTGTTCTTACCTACGCTGCCGACGGCGTCCGAACCGTACCAGCAGTTGGTGACGAGCTTAGCCGTCTCTTCGTACGTCATCTGCGCGAGCAGGTCGTACCACAGCGGATCGTCGTAATCGACGTCCATGAACATCGCGAGGGTGAGGTTGTTGGCGACGCCGAACTTGGGCATCTCCGTATTCTTCTGCTCCTCGGGATCCGCGACGTAGGTCACGGGACGAGCGAGCTCGACCATCCCGTCGTTGTACTTGATCGTGACGTTGGTCTTGGGCAGCGTGCCCGTCCAGTCGCTTCTCGTCACCCACTTAACGTCGTTGAGCTTGGAAGCGTTGACGTCCTTATTGGGGTCTACGTCGTCGAAGCGGTTGGTTATCTCGTTGCCCGTAGCGTACGACGTGGAGAATATCTCGGTGTCGAGCGCGCTCTCGGTGTGCTTGTACACAGCGTCCTTATCGCCCTCGGCGTCCATCTTGTTGTTCGTCGAAGAAGGCGAATATCCCTTAGCCGCAAGGATATTGTTGACCGCCTCGTGCGAGGAACCCGCCGCCGTGAAGTAGTAGTCGCCGGCGTCGAGGATGTACGTCTTGGCTGCATTGGAGTCGTAAGCGCGCATCATGTACTTGGGAACGGTCACGGTCACATCCTCGGTCGCGCCCGCCTTGACGTCACCCGTCTTGGTGAAGCCTACGAGCTGCACCGCGGGCTTTTCCACGCCGTTCTCCTTGTCGTAATCGGTGTAAGGCGACTGCATGTAGATGAGCACGGAGTGCTTGCCGTCCTTGCCGCCGCTGTTCTTTACCGTGATGTTGAACGTGAAGTTATCGTCGTCCTCGGACGCGGTGAACGCGGTGTATTCCCACGACGTGTACGAAAGACCTTCGCCGAACGGGTATGCGATGTGCTCGTCGTAGACGAAGTCGCCCGCGTTGCCCGTGCCCATCACATAGTCTTCGTATCTGGTCTCGTAGTACTTATAGCCGAGGTACACGCCTTCCTGGTAAACGACGCTCTTGTCCCAGTCGTTGCCCTGAGGGTTGGCGTTGAACTGATAGTTCTCCGTCTTGACTTCGTCCACGAGCCCCGCGGTCACCGCGGAAAGGTCGCCGTTGAAGTTGCCGAGGTTAGCCATGACGGGGTTGGCGTCGAGATCCATATTATCCATATAGATGCTGTCTACCAGTCTGCCCGAGGGATTGACTTCGCCCTGAAGGATGTTGACGAGTCCTTCGGTGCCGTAATCGGCGGAAGCCTGACCCGTCCAGATAGCCGCGTCGATGCCGTAAGCCGCGTTGTCGATGAAGTCGCCGCGCATCATGTTGCTCGTCGTGATGATGACGATTATCTTGGAGAATTTGCCCGCGTCTTTCATCGCCTTGACGTGCTCGAGCATCTGCTGCTCGCCGCCCGAAAGGCTGAGGTAGTCGTTCTCCGTCTGGAAGCCCGTCGGGTCGTTGGTCTTATTGATGGATACGCCGGGGTGAGCCGCGTCCGTGCCCTCGCCCGCGCGTCTGCCGAACGTCACGATCGCGGTGGCGCCCGTTTCGGTCACCATGCCGTCTATCGAGCTGTCCCAGTTGGGGATACCGGCGTTCGTTCTCGAAGTGCCCTTCTTGTTGGAGTAGTACGTCCACACGTCCTCGTTGACGGTGTAGCCCGCCGTCTCGAGCTGCGTCTTGAACCCGGTGATGTGCTGGTTCGCCGCGCCGCCGAATACCACGACGTTACCCGTCGAAGCGAGCGGAAGCGCGTTGTTCTCGTTTTTAAGGAGAACGGAACCTTCCTCCACGCTGCTGCGGTACACTTCCTTCGCGTCCGCGATCAGCTTCTCTTCGCCTGCGCGGTCGTAAGCGTAATCGCTCTTGAAGTACTCGGTGTCCGTGTTCGTTTTGTCGCCGCGGATTATCTTGGACGTAGATGCTCCGAGCACGGAGTTGATGTACGGAGCGAAGTAGCTCGTCACCGCGGTGCCGATAATAACGACCACGAGGAGAAGAGCGAAAACGCCCGTAAGGATCGCCCATAAGGGCGTCTTTGAAAGGATCTTCATTTTCTTCCTTTTTACCTCCATGTATTTTCCCCCTCCCCCGCGCAATGCGGCTATAACAAGCGCGCGGAAAGGTTTGTACACGAATGATAACACATAAAAAGCGGCGCGGCGCATTTTTGTTATTCAACGCTCTTCTGCCGTTGTAACTTATACCTCAAAAGCAATCCGTACCCGAATAACGACAAACCGTACCTCCGCCGCTTCACATTACTGTCACAATCCGCCGCGGTCGCCTCACCCCGAGGGATACGCCGCTCCGCGGTATGCGCTCCTCGCCGCGGGATATCCGCAGCATATCCGCTTTCGTTCCCGCGCTCTCTGCGGATACGCCGGCGCAAGCGAAAACGCCCCGCGCTCATATCGTGCCCCTGCCTCCGCGCGGGCGCACAAACGAAAAACGCCCCGCGGGACTTCCCCGCAGGACGACGACAGGCAATAATATCCGAAGCGGTTTCCTGCTCCGATTTCCTTGAAAATTGCGGATAAATGATATATAATAAGGGGTAAGAACAAAATGCGGCGGAAGCCGCGACGGGAGATCTTATGAAAATATCCGGAATATTCGAAAAGAAAAAGGCGCTGTGGTCCTTCGAGGTGTTCCCGCCCAAACCCACCGCCGACATGAGCGGCGTGCGGCAGACGCTCAAAGAACTTGCCGACCTGTCTCCCGATTACGTTTCCGTCACCTGCGGGGCGGGCGGCACGGGCAACCGCCGCACGGCGGAGATCGCCTCCGTGATAAAAGAGCTGGGCATAGAGCCGCTTGCGCACCTGACGTGCATAAATTCCTCGGCGGCGGATGTGGAAAGATCTCTCGGCGAACTGACGGCGGCGGGCGTGACCAACATCCTCGCGCTGCGCGGCGACAGAGTGCCGGGCGCGGAGGAGTCGAAAGACTTCAGACACGCGAGCGATCTCGCCGCATTCATCACGGAACGGGGCGACTACGATCTTTGCGGAGCGTGCTACCCGGAATGCCATCCCGAGAGCGCCTCGCCCGAAGAAGACATAGAAAACTTAAAAAAGAAGATAGACGCGGGCGTGACGCACCTCAACACACAGCTGTTTTACGATAACGAGGATTTCTACCGCTTCTCGGAACGCCTGGACAAGGCGGGCATCACCGTTCCCGTGCAGGCGGGCATCATGCCGCTCGTAAAAAAGAGCCACGTCGACAAGACGATAGGGCTGTCCGGAGCAAAGCTGCCCGGCAAGATATCCCGCATGATCGCGCGTTTTTACGACGACCCCGATTCCCTTATGGCTGCGGGTATCGCCTACGCCACCGACCAGATAGCCGATCTTCTCAGCGCGGGAGCACGCGGAGTGCACCTCTACGTCATGAACAACGCTTACGTCGCCCGCACGATAACGAACAACGTTTCCTCCATACTCGCGAGCGTGAACAGATGAACGTCCGCCGCGAAGACATGCTGCGATACCTCGGCAGCGCGGGACTTACGCCCGACGAGCGGCTGACCGCGCGCATGGACGAGGCTGTCGCCGAAACTCTCGCGGCGTCCTCGCCGCGGCACGTATACCGCCGTCTGCCGCTGACCGACTCGCTGCCGCTGAGCGGGAACGACGTCCGCGAAGCCCTCGACGGCTGCCGCGAAGTCGTGTTCTTTGCCTTTACTCTCGGTACGGGCCCCGAAGAACGGGAAGCCCGCGCGTTCGCCCGCGGCGACAGTCTGGGCGCGGCGCTAATAGACGCGGCGGCAAGCTGCCTTATAGAGAGCTATTGCGACGAGGTATGCGAGCAGATCGCAAAAGACGAGAACGTCACGCTCACGCTGCGATATTCCTGCGGTTACGGCGATTGGGATCTCGGGCGTCAGGCGGACGTGCTCCGCCTTCTCGACGCGCAGCGGCGCATAGGACTGCATGTCAGCGCAGGCGGCGTGATGGTCCCGCAGAAGTCGGTGACCGCCGTCGCAGGGATCCTCGCGGAAGGGTATTCGCCCGCGGCGCGCTCGTCGCACACGGCGGATAAGTGCGCGCGCTGCGCGGCGCTCTCCTGCCCTTACAGAAAAGCCCCCGCCTCTTACGGCAAGGAAGAATGACCATGAAGAGAAATTTTCTCAGGCACATAAACGATCACATAACGGTGTTCGACGGCGCGTTCGGCACGATGCTGCAACGCAAAGTGAGCGACCCGGGAGAGATACCCGAACTGCTCAACATCTCCCGTCCCGATATCATCGCGGATATCCACCGCGAATACGCGGCGGCAGGAGCGGATGTCATAACCGCGAATACGTTCGGCGCAAACCGCGCCAAAGCGGGCGAACGCTCGGACGAGCTCATCCGCGCCGCGGTGAAGATAGCGTGCGAAGCCGCGCCCGACAAGTACATCGCTCTCGACCTCGGACCCACGGGACGGCTCGCCGAACCCGCGGGCGATATGAGTTTCGACGAGGCTTACGGCGTATTCGCCGCCGCCGTCGAAGCGGGATCGGACGCGGACGTCATACTCATCGAAACGATGAGCGACATGACGGAGCTGCGCGCCGCCCTTCTCGCCGCGCGCGAGCATTCGGACAAGCCCGTGCTCGCCACCATGACATTTGCGGAAAACGGCAGGACGTTCACGGGGGTGAGCGCGGAGTGTTTCGCTCTCACCGCTTCCCCGCTCGCCGACGTTATAGGCGTGAACTGCTCGCTGGGCCCCAAAGAGCTGCTGCCCATAGTCGGGAAGCTCGTCACTCTCACCGATAAGCCCATAATAGTACAGCCCAACGCGGGTCTGCCCGACTCGCGCGGCAATTACGGCGTGGGCGCAGAGGAATTCGCGGAATATGCGGAAAAATTCCTCGACCTCGGCGTGCGTATCGTCGGCGGATGCTGCGGCACCACGCCCGAACACATTTCCCGTCTTGCCTCGCTCGCGAAAGGACGCAGACCTCTTCCCTCGCGCTACATCCCCCGCGCCGGCGTATGCTCGGCAACGAAAGCCGTCTTTATAGACGGGGTGCGCGTTATCGGCGAGCGCATCAACCCCACGGGCAAAAAGGCGATGAAAGCCGCTCTCATCGCGGGCGACTACGACTATGCCGCCAAGCAGGCGGTCGAGCAGACGGAAGCGGGCGCCGACATACTCGACGTCAACGCCGGTCTGCCCGAGATAGACGAAAAGAGCGTGCTGCCCGAGCTGGTACGCCGCGTCTGCCGCGTGACCGACCTGCCTTTGCAGATAGACACGTCCGATCCCGTCGCCGCGGAAAACGCTTTGCGCGTTTACCCGGGCAAGGCGGTGATCAATTCGGTGAACGGCGAAGAGCGATCGCTGTCCTCCGTGCTGCCGCTCGCGGCAAAGTACGGCGCGGCGGTCGTCGCGCTCACTGTGGACGAACGCGGCGTGCCCAAGACCGCAGACGAGCGTGTTGCGATAGCGGACAAGATAATAGCCCGGGCGCGTACTTACGGCGTACCCGAGCGGGATATATACGTCGATTGTCTGACGCTCACGGTGGGAGCGGAACAGGAACAGGCGCTGCTCACCCTCGAAGCGATCCGTCGCGTGCGCGCGGCTCACCCCGAAGTGCATGCCGTGCTCGGCGTGAGCAATGTTTCCTTCGGGCTGCCCGCACGTCGGGCGATCAATTCCGCGTTTCTGACCGCCGCTATGTGGGCGGGTCTGGACCTTTCCATACTCAATCCCAATCTGCCCGAGAACATGCAGGCGGTGCGCGCGTTCAACGTCCTCACCTGCCGCGACCGCGGCTGCGCCGAGTGGTCGGCTCGCTATGCGAACGCCGATATCGCGATAACGGAGTCGCGTTCATCCGCCGCGTCCCCTTCTTCGGACGGCAACGATCTGCACGCCCTGGTGGTCAAAGGTCTGCCTGCCGCCGACGAAACGAGACGGCTGCTCGAAAGCGGCTCCGCGCCGCTCGACATAGTGAACGGCATGCTCATACCCGCGCTCGGAGAGATAGGCGACGCTTACGAAGCCGGCAAAGCGTTCCTCCCGCAGCTGCTCGCTTCCGCAGACAGCGCAAAAGAAAGCTTTTCGGTGATACGCGAGCGCATGCCTTCCGCCGCGGGCGGCAAGGGCGTCGTGGTGCTTGCCACGGTCAAGGGCGACGTGCACGACATAGGCAAGAACATCGCCGCCACGGTGCTGGAAAATTACGGCTACACGGTGGTCGATCTCGGCAAGAACGTACCGCCCGAAGACGTAGTCTCCGCGGTGCGCGCGCATTCCGCCAAGCTGTGCGGGCTGTCCGCGCTGATGACTACCACGGTGCCGCACATGGCGGAGACCATAGCCCTTCTCCGCAGCGAATGCCCGTCCTGCCGCATAATGGTCGGCGGAGCCGTGCTCACCGAGGACTACGCAAAAAAGATCGGCGCCGACTACTACTGCAAAGACGCCCTCGCCGACATCCGCATCGCCGCCGAGGTTTACGGGAAGTGAGGAAGTCTTACACGGGGGGAGCGAAAACTTTTCTTTAGGCAAAGAAAAGTTTTCGCTCCCCCGTACCCCCTCACTTTCAAAAGAAACTACAACTTATTCCTTACGCGCCGCTACCGCTCGGCGAGCGCAACAAACGGCTTTGCAAATCGCAAAGTCATTTGTTTACTGCCGTGCGTCTCGGTCAGGCGAAAATATCGTCGTCTCTGCGAATTCTGCGATTGTTTCTCCGTCGGTATCCCGCAAAAAAGGGGCGCGCGCGTCGGAGACGTCGCGCGATATTTCCTGCTTTTTTACACATAAGCTTTGAGTAGCAGAATTCGCAGCAGACGCATCGGATTTTTTAGGTATAAACCGCGTTTTCGGAATGAGCGGATGCGGAAATGATCGGCGCTAAGATACCTTGCGCCGACCCGAAAACGCGGTTTATAACAAAAAAGACGGTGCGGACTGCGTCTGACCGAAGCGCACGCGAAGCGAGCGATAGCGGTGCGCAAGGAATAAAGCTGCCCCCTGCGGCAGGGGGAAGTGCCCCGTATGGGGCGATAGGGGTTGAGGCAGGATAAATGTACGAGCGCGTGAAAGACAGTGCGGATAGCATGATGATGTCGATAGTGGTTGAAGTAGGAGAATGCACGGACTTGACGGTTATATCATGCTTTTCCGCCGTACAGACTTCAACCCCTTCCGGCTCGCAGCCGCTGCCACTTCGTGCTCGCCACCTTCCCCTGCCTCAGGGGACGGCTTTCATAAGGTGTCCGCGCCGAGAGCGCGGGATAAAATTTCACGAGCGTAAGCAAACCCAAAAAGCCCGCTCCGCATTACATCGGAGAGGGCTTTTAAGATGTCCGCGCTACGCGCGGAAAAAATTCACGAGCGCAAGTGAGTCCCAGAGCCTCCTCTAATTGGTTAGGGGAGGTGCCGAAGCGCAGAGCGCGTATGCGCGTGGGACTTCAAATATTTCAAACGAATTTCAAAAAGAAATCCGTTTGAAAATTTTTCGGAATAAGGTCAGTCAGGCGCCGCGCAAGGAAAGCGGCAATTCGTAATCTTCGGGAAGGGTGCGGGGCGAATAGCCCGTGATGTCGCGAAAGGCGCGGTTGAAGTTGCGTATGGTGTTGAAGCCGCAGCGGACGGATACGTCCGTTATGCTCGTCTTTTCCCCGCTGCGCAGCATGGCGACCGCCGAACGTACACGGACGTAATTGAGGTACTGCGAAAACGTCGTGCCCGTATATTTATGGAATGCCACGGAAAAATAGGCGCGGCTGAGGCACATGAAACGCGCCGCGTCGTCGAACGTGTATTCGGCGTAGTTGCGGTCGATCTCCGCCAGCAGATCGCCGAAAAGCCCGTCCGTGTCGCCCGCGGTCGCACGGCACGCGTATACGAGCGGACAGTTGCGGCACATGTCGAGCAGAAAGCGCTTGATCTCGCTCTCCGCCGCCACGCAATAGCCGAACTTCTTCTCTTCCAGCTCGCCGCGCACCATATGTATCAGTTTGCTCACTTCGCCGCCGCTCCGCTCCAATACCGGGCAGCGCAGATCGTATCCGCTCATGACGGACGAAGCCACCTCGGACGGGAAACGCAACGCGTTCACCCTGCCCGAACATACCGCTGTCAGCGACATGCCGCTGCCGCCGCGCATGAAATACCCCTGACCTTTGCGTAACGTGTGCGGCTTACCGTCCGCGCCGCGCAAGGTCATGATGCCCTCTTCCACATACGCAAGTTCGCACTCGCCCGCTTCGGGCGCCGTGCGCATGGGATCGCGCAGGGTCACCACCCGGATCCCGCTCTCTCCTGTACAGATCGTCTTTTCCATCGCCATTTCTCCCTTCGGCTCTGCCGTTGCGGCGCGCCTTAAACCACAAAAGCGCGCCCGTCTTCCCCTCTCCTTACGACAGCATTATAACACATAAAATACCGCAAGTCCATACCTTTTCAAAATTGAGCAAAAAATTGACAAATGATCATAAATATGATAAAATATGCTCAATAATGAGCAAAAGGTGAGCGGATATATGTTTTCCAACGAGCGGTACAACCTGATCTTCGACTATCTGAAGAACAATCGCAAGGCGACGGTGGACGAGCTGGCGAACTTTCTGTATGTGAGCAGCGCGACGATAAGGCGCGATCTGAAGGAGATGCAGAAGCGCGGGCTCATCGTGCGCAGCCACGGCGGAGCGCTGCTCCAGGAGACGGCGAACGAGGTATCCATATTCGTGCGAAGGGAGAAGAACGCGCGCGAAAAAGAGCAGGCGGCACTGGTTGCGATGCCGTATGTGACGGGGTTCCAGAGCGTGTTCATAGACAACTCTTCCACCTGCCTGATACTCGCGGAAAAGCTCAATCTCGAAAACCGCACGGTGATAACCAACGGCTTGCAGATAGCTATGCGGCTGACGCAGAAACAGAACATCAACCTCATAATGCCGGGCGGCACCGTACATTACAACACCAATTCGGTGACGGGCGGCATGACGTGCAGCGCGCTCGCCGACCTCAGGGCGGACCTTGCGCTGCTGTCCTCGGCGGCGGTCGACCTCGACGGGACTTACGAGCACTCGGCGGAGACCGCGCAGATCAAACGGCTCATGCTCAAAAACGCAAAGCGCAGCATGCTCGTCGTCGACGGCACCAAGTTCGGCAGCGGCAGCACCTACCACACCGCTTCCCTCGCCGATTACGACGTCATAGCCACCGACGCGCCCGACGACATCATCGCCCCCTACCGCGCCGAAGGGATAGACATACTCAACAGGTAAACGCAAAAGACCCGCGCGAGAACTCGCGCGGGTCTTTTCGGGCTACCGCATTTTATGCTGCCGAACGTGTGTTTATTGTTTTTTCGGGACCTTTACGAAAGTGAAGTTATCCACGCGCGAAGGTTTGTGCAGGAAGGCAATGAGCGTGGGGACGAAACAGAGCATTATGCCGATGAAGTTGACAAGCATATCCGTCATCGTGTCGATGAGCGCGGTGCCACGGGGATCGGAAGTTATGTAGTAACCGTCTTCCGTCATGCCGAGGATACCGCCCTGCCAACGCTGGTTATCCATGCCGAAGAGCGAATCGCCCGCGTACTCGAACAGCTCCCAAAGATAACCCACCGAAAGCGCGATCGCCAGCCCCGTGACGACGACGATGGCAACGCGCCGCCGTCCTTCCGCCTTGCCCGCGAGCAGTCCGCCGATACACAGTCCCGAGAAATAGAACACGAATCCGCTGAACGTATGCAACAGCTTATCCCACCCCGGCACTACGGAATAAAACGCGTAAGTGCTGCCGAGGGGCAGACAGCCGCAGATGAACAGGTGCGCTGCGATATCCAGGTACGCCGGCATGCGTATCCGCCCCGCCTTCTCGATAAGCTCGATAACGCCCAGGCACGCCGAAGCTATGAGCGGCGAGAACAAACGCATCGTGACCTCGCCGCCCTTCCCTACGCGCACGAGCTCGTAAATGAATGCGGACAGGATCACCGAATACACGAACGACCTTACCGCAATGACCGCGGGGTGCCGCTTGTATACGCCGCTTTCTTCCGCCCGCAGGACTTCCTCTTCGCCTATCGTCCTTTCCGCCGCACTCTTCTTCATACGTTTCTCCTTGCCCGAAATACGGGTACCACCTATTGTCTATATACTAAATATAATGTGCAAAGGTTAACTCAATATTTAAAAAACTTAAATCTTTGACGCGAAAAGCGCGGCTTTTCGGGCGGTTAGCACCGCGGCTGACCGAGCTGTTGCGGTACGAAGCAAGCG